>LXOW01035347.1_pt1 | contig 47366 bp, 38 predicted proteins | sample 1368591 | NCBI WGS metagenome assembly LXOW01 (sample SAMN04884650, study PRJNA319009) | bovine gut metagenome | isolation source: Cow rumen | host: Bos taurus | place: Italy: Legnaro (PD) | collected 2014-07-09
TTTTTCTCGAATGCCGTTTTTATATACCTGCCCCGGAATCTCACCCGGGCGTCGCTTCGCTCGCTCCCGAGACAAGGAGGTCATGGCAAAGTCATATTCCATTCGTACGGTCATTAAATTGTAAAGGTTATATGTGGAAGATTTTTGCCTTTCATATAACGTCCAAAAAAAGAACTTTTTTGTATATGTTTGTGAAAACTTTTAAAAGTTCTCTCCCTATATAAGGCAACGAAACCGGCTGAAAAATAAGTCGCAAATTAAATTTTCAAAAAATGTTTACAAAGATCATCCTTGTATGTAAGCAATGGAGACGACAAAAATTAAGTTTCCATGTAAATTTTTGCGCAAAAAAATAGCCGTTACACAGAAACACCGATAGGCGAGAAAACTATCTCGCTTAAAAAGTGTGTCTATGTAACAGCTAAAATTGAGAGCCGGGAGCACTTTGCGGGGTCCCCGAAAATGCTTGCATTTTTGGGGTGATTCGGGCATCCCACCTGTGCTCCAAAAAATGGGATGTGTACGGCAATTTTTCAGCTTGCCGTAGCGTTAGCGAGCACAAGCCCGCGAATATGTATTGACACCGATATTAAGTTTTTTGATACTTCCAAAAAAATATTTGGAAAGTTATTATACAAAACATTTGTTCGTTTGTCAAGTAAAAATTTGTCAACAGCAATCTTGACAAAATATATAACATGTGATACAATTTGTAATGTAATAAATGTTATATTTGAGGTGCGGTTATGGAAACATTGCTTAAACAGATTAGAAACTATTTAAATATGAGTCAAACTGAATTTGCAGAACAGTTGAATGTTACTTTTGCTACGGTAAACCGTTGGGAAAACGGAAGGGCTATTCCCAACAAATTAGCGCAAACTAAAATATATGAGATTTGTAAAGATAACAATGTTCCTGTGTATGATTTTACTATTGAAAGGATAAAAAATGCTACAAATGTTACTAAACTTCCAACTGGGCGTGTTTTGCTATATCACGGTTCTAAATCCGGCATAGAAGGTGCGATCGAGCCTAAGAGTCGTCCTCAATGCGACTTCGGTAAGGGATTTTACATGGGAACAGAAGCAAGTCAAGCATTGACGTTGATTTGCGATTATGAAAAATCTAAACTATATTTGGTATCAATAGATTTGAACAAATTGTCTGTTTTGGAAGTTCCTGCTGATATAAATTGGGCTATGATTGTTGCTTACCATCGCGGAAAGATGGAAAAAATAAAAGGCACCGCACTATATGAAAAATATCGTGAAATGATGATTGGAAAAGATGTTATAATCGGAAGCGTTGCAAATGACAGAATGTTCTATGTGATTGACAACTTCTTTATCGGTAATATTACAGATGCAGCGTTGGTTAATAGTATGTCGGCACTTCAACTCGGAAAACAATATGTTGCTATTTCAAAAAAAGGATGTAATGCTGTTCATATCGAACAGGAAATTGAGATATCTCATCTTGAGCGTCTGTTCATAAAAGATGTTGCTGAAAGCAATCGTGCTAAAGGCATTTCTATGGCAAATGATATTTGTAAAAATTACCGTCGAGAAGGTCTGTTCTTTGATGAACTATTAGACCGCGCTAAGAATGGAGAAAAATGATGAATGAACTTGAATTAAAGCTTTGTGACATACAAGGCAGATTATTTGAACTTTCCGGTGAGAAAGCTTTGCCAAGTGCAGCATTTATTCGTGCGTTTATGTCTTCTAAAGTGGCAAAAGAACTTGATTCACGATACAACCGCGCGCAGTGGATGGGCGAAGAGTATTTGCTTGAAGAAATACTTTCGGGCTTAAAAGAAGCCTTGCCTAAAGCGGGAGAGGTTTATCAAAAAGATGTTCTTTATTGGATTGGATATATCTACCGTTACTGGCATTTTTATTCTAAAGAGGATAGTTTGAAAATTCTCCGACAAGCCCCTGTTGACACAATGAAGCGCAATTTTATGATGTTTCATACGATGGATCCTGTTTTGGCAATAGAAAAGCTGAAAGAGATTCATAAACAGGGATAAAGAATGAAGCAAATCACTATATAAAAAAACAAGGTAAATAATAAGGGGATTGGTATATGGGCGATATAATGGCATCTGTGGCAAGTGGCTTAGCTGAACCCTTAAGCGATGCAATTAAAATAAAATTGCAAAGATCAAGACTGAAAAATTTTCAGACCATAGATTAGTCTCTTCAATTCAAGCCGTTTGGCCAGAAAAATTCGGTAACAAGTCTTTCTATAATACCTTTACAAAATATTGGCAGCGACATAGCAAAATATCAACGCTGTACGGCGCATTTTTACCGAAATGTTTTTTCTCGACCACACCGAGAAAACAGATGCGTGAAGTGACCCGAATGCTCAAGGCAATCATGCGGGGCGAGACAGCCCCTCGCCGGCTCTCCGGCAAACTTCTTCATTCTTCAAAAAATTGAATTTGCGAAAAATACTTGACAGCACCCAAAAGAGTTTTTAATTGATTTTATAAATATCCAAACCGAGTTCTAACAGAAGCTACGGCGCCTACCTTTTTAAAGTGGCGCCGTAGCTTTTTGTAGTTTTATGTTTATTAAACTCTGTTTAACTGTAATCGAAAGCTCCTTTGTTACCCTATTCTTATTTCACATAATCAATTCCGGAATTTATAAGCCCGACATACCTGAAATCATCAGGGTTTCGGTTTATTATGTAATTGATATATGAATCAATCATTTCAGCCGCATAAATATAACCCATTGGATTCAGGTGTCCGTTCAAATAGTATTCTTTCTTAAAATCAACATCAAACGGGCAAGAATTATTATATATATCGATGACATAGGTATTGCTGAAAACAACTGCGAAGTCATCCAATAAAGAAAGCATCGCTTCTTTCTTTTCCTTAAAGCCATAATCTCCCAATTCATCCGGTATGGATACAAGAAAAAATTTTGCATCCGGACTGATTTCCTTGTACTTACTGATTATTTGAGCGTAATATCCGGCAAAAGTATCCGCATTTTTTTCGGGATCATCAAGGTTTATATCGCCGATGTTACCCAATTCAAAGTTTTGGTTCAAAAGGTCGTTTACACCTAATGCGATTACATACGCTTGACAAGCAAAAGCTTTATTAAAGAAATCATTCTCTTCGGCAAAGCTTTCCATATACCACTTTGCCGTCATACCGCCACGAGAAAAGTTATAAGCTTTAATTCCGTTTCTGCGCGCTATATACTGTCCCCACGAATATTCGTACAAATCGTTATACTGTCTTTCACCTTCTCGGTTAAATGTTTCAAACTCACCGGAGGAAAGACTGTCGCCGATAAATCCCATTGTTCTGAAAATGGAGGTGTTGCTGTAACCGCCAACTAATCTATTAAACGGTTTTTCTTTTATCATACTATTCTACCAACCTTATAAATAATTTTAAACTCTCGCTCTTATTTCTTTAACAAAAAGCAAACTTATTCAATTAGAATCAAGTGCACCCTATTATCCAAAATCATAACATTATTCTCGGGCATAATTTGGATAACAGAATATAAATAAAACCCAATGTCAAGCAGCTTAAAGCAATACCGCACATTAAGCCAAGAACTGTCGACCATCCTGAAAGATCAGCAATTTTTCCAAGAATATATGTACTTGAAGCGGTGCCAATATAAGCGGCACCGTTTAATATTCCGGAAAGAGCGCCTGAACTGAATTTTTCTCTCATAACAAGAGGGAATATACTCACAATAACATTAGAACTTCCGTGTAACAACAATTCGAGTATTCCAAAGGAAATCACCGTTACAAACAGATTATTCCTGAAAAAGTAGACTGCACAATTAAAAAGTGAAATAAAACTGAAGAAAAACACTACCAAAAGAATTGACTTACGAATTTTTTTGTTGGCATTCACAGCCAATATTGAGCCAAAAATACCAAACAATGGCAAAAGAAGCGTCAAAAGCAACGAAAAACTATCTGGTAGTTTTACACTTATTGATTTAAGTATTACCGGTACCCAAGTTTGAATACCATCTTTCAAAAAATTCGTTACAAGAGAAAAAATAGCGAGCAAAACAACCGGAAAAAGTGAATAAATCCACATTTTCTTATGGTGAACATTATCTGCATTTTCTTCTTTTGTTTTTAAGTAGTGACCCGGTTTGTATAACAAAAACCAAATCACTGACAGTGAAAGCATTATTGCCGCGCTCATTAAGAAGGTTAACTTGTAGTTTATCTCGACAAAAACCGCACTTATGCCGTAAACAAAAAATGTACCGAGCGAAGTTGTTGTACTCATAAGTAATATTGCTTTGCCCATCAATTTTTCTCCGACATTTTCACTGATTATTTGCAAAGTCATAGGCCATAGAATCGACTGAAAAACGGCGGATAAAAGCCATAAATACTTTATGAGCTTAAACGGAACGCCAAAGAAAACCGACAGATTTATGACAGAAACAACCGTTAGCACAATCGGAACTATTTGTTTTCTCGGGTAATGAACACATAATATCCCGTGAATAAACTGCCCCGCGCCATAAGCTGCCGCAAAAAATGTCATAACCAATCCCGCGCTTGCATGGTTTACGTGATAATCCTTTTCAATCAACCCGATATTTGCACTATAACTGAATTTTCCTATGCACGCCGAGGTATATATAAGCCAACAAATAATCATAGAAATATATTGTTGCCTTTTTTCATTCTTCTCACTTTGCATTATTCTTCACCTTAAAACTTATCGAGCAAAAAGCTCTTTAACAATTGATTTTAATGATTCAGGCACAAGACATTATGATAGGAATGGTTAAGCAGGCAAGCAGATGTGAAACCAATGTCATCCCCGCCGCTTCCGATGTGTCTTTCCCGTATGCTCCGGGAATTACTATGGTATTAAGCCCAAGCGGCATAGCAAGAGAACATAACCCGCATAAATATACCGTTTCGGGAATTTTAATAATCTTTGCGACAGCAATCAGTATCAGCGGCATAATAATCAGTCTTATAAAAGAAACTATGTATGTTCTGATGTTTGTAAAAGCAGTTTTAAGAGAAATTGACGCAACAACCATACCTGTCAAAATCATAGCAACCGGCGACATACAATCGCCTGAAACTGTTACTATTGACAGAACAAAAGCCGGTAGTTTCACATTTGACAGCCCGATTATTGTTCCGAGAATAACGCTTATAAACATCGGATTGATAAATGATTTAAGTGTATCCTTAAAGGTTCTCTCATGCTCGGTATCAGATATCAAGAGCGCCGGCACACCCCAAATATAAATAAAAATCCATAACGGTAGAGTAAATACTATATATTCAAAGAATATATCCGGATAAATCCCCTTAACGACCGCATTTCCCATGAATCCGAAATTTGCAAATGAAAGCCCATAAGTATAAATGTTACGAATATAGCCGTCGCGCGTTATCAGTTTTGAAGTAACGATTGCAAAAGCTATTGCAATTAAGCCGATTATACCGCTTATTAGCATCAACTTCCACGCCGATGATATGCGCTCAATCGTAAAATTTGTAATAAATGTTCCAAGTATTAGACCAGGTACAAAAATAGTATTTTCAAGCTTTGCTAAGGTAACTGATGCGTTTTCAGGAACAAAATCCAATTCTACCAGAATATAACCGATTGCTATAAATCCAAATAAAAAAGCAATCTGGTTCATTACGGGAACAAATACATCCATAATCCGTTTTTCACCAAAAATCCTTTTTGAGCATAAAAAAGAGCTTACGCTTTATTTTCGGAGCCGAAAAGCTTCATTTTAGTCTTGACCGCTTCTTTTATGGCGGTCNNATTTCGAGGTAGCCTTTATTTCCCGCTATTGCTTTCTTTACGGCGTTTTCGCCGGCTACGCAAAGGTCCGTAAATATATTTACTTTTGCTATACCTTCACGAATAGTATTTTTAAAATCGTCGTCCGAAAGACCCGAGCCGCCGTGAAGTACGAGCGGAGTATCTACATTTGCTCTTATCTCTTTAAGCCGCTCGATATCAAGGCAGGGCTTTGCCTTATAGGCGCCGTGAGCCGTCCCGATCGCTATCGCAAGGGCGTCGACGCCGGTAGCTTCAAGAAAATCCTTTGCCTCTTTTACGGTCGTATAGCGGTCGCTTGTAGCGTTGTCGCAGGTAGCCGCCTCGCCTACATGACCTATCTCGCCCTCGACGGTAGCGCCCATAGCGTGCGCTATGCGGACTATTTCTCTTGTATCGGCGATGTTTTTATCGCTATCCCCTGCCGAGCCGTCAAACATAACGCTTGAAAAGCCGAGTGAAAGCGCCTCTATGCAACGATCGAATGTAAGCCCGTGGTCATAGTGGACGACTACGGGAACGCTTGCCCTTTTTGCCGCCGCTATGACAGAGGGGGCGATGAGCTTGAGTTCGCCAAAAGGCAAAAGCACCTCGGCGGTACCTATTATTATAGGTGATTTCAATTCCTCTGCGGCACTTATTGCCGCCTCAAGCATATCGGTATCGGTCGTATTGAAAAGTCCGACAGCGTAATGCTCCTTTTGGGCTTTTTTAAGAACTTCATTTAAATTTACAAGCATAGTTTATTCCTTTCAAAACCGCGGCAATTCTCCATCGCTGTTTTTATATCGGTCATTCCGCTTGTGGCGTCCTCTTTGGAGAGCGCCATAGTCGCAGATACGGTACCGTATTCAAGTATTTCTCTATCGGCAAGTCCTGAGTTTATCGCAAACAAAGAGCCTGCGCAAAAGGCGTCACCCGCTCCGGTGGTGCCTTTTATATATCCTTTTGGCAGTTTATAGCTTTCAAGCGCGGTTACACTTCCGCTCTTATCGGCGCAAATGGAGCCTGACGAAAAATGGATAATGACCTTTTCGTTTACGCCAAGTTTGATAAGTTTCTTCGCCATATCGGGAACATTCTCTATATCGGGAGTTATTCCTGTAAGCCTGCCTGCTTCAAGTTCGTTTATGATAAGATAATCGGTATATGGCAAACAAGGCAAAACGCATTTATACCTGTCGGAATTCTCGCTTACAAGGTCAATAGATGTCTTTATGCCCTTTTGCTTGACTTTTTTCAAAATCTCAATGCCGTCGCCCTCGTCAATTCTTTGAAGCAACAGAAAATACCCGAGGTGAAAAATATCGACATCAAGTTTTTCGTAAGGGATATCGGCATCTCCGAAATCAGCCGATGCGCCGGGATATGTAAAGAATGTGCGCTGACCGCCGGAAACACTGATGACCTGCGTAAAACTCGTCTTTTCCCCAGTTCTTTTGATCATATCGGTATTAACGCCGCTTTGATCAAGGACAGTATTAACATAACGACCGTTTTCGTCGTTTCCTGTCTTGCCGATCGCAAACACATTGAGTTGCGGTGAAATTTTCTTTAAGTCTACCGCAACATTAGGCACACAACCGCCCACCGCCTTTGAAACGGAAATGATTTGTGTCAGTTCTCCCTGCGCGGGATAGCTTGAAACAGCGTTTATCTCGTCGACAAGTATGCTGCCGGCAACGGCGATACACTTACCGCTCATATCAGTTACACTCAGCGACAAGCGGACCTGCAAGTTCTTTAAGGTAGAACAGTCTGCCCGGCAAAGTCGGGATAAATGTCGAAGTTATATGAATGTCAGGACCGTAGTGAAGAGTCGTAAGGAAGCTCATTCCCTGCCAGCCCATTCCTCTGCCGAGCGCACCGTCGGCGCCGCCGATAGCATAGTCCGCCTGCAAAAACAGGGCGGGACCTATCGTATTGGCACGGCAAGGTACAAGGGTAGTTCTCGATTTGAAGCTTGTAATGGCATTCTGCTCAATGGTAAGCGGATGGAGCTTTGCGCCGAGTCTGTAAGGCGCTTTTTTCCACTCGTCAACATTTGCGTAGTCGCCTGCAAAATGCGGCTCCCAGAAAGCGATGTGACACATTCTCCCGATACCGTATACAAGGACGAGCTTTGCGCCCTCCGATTTTAGCTTTGCTATCTTTTCGGGGTAGGTCGGAAGATTTGTTTTTGTAGCAAAATTACGCTGACTCTCGGGAACAGTGTTTTTAAGCTTGCCGAAAAACGCTTCTTTCATACTGTATTCAAAAGATGCGGGGTTATCGCTTGAAAGTGTGTTACCCTCGCCGTCTGCCCATTCATCCATATTAAAGGTCGTAACATGGTCGCAATCAATATTCCATTCGTTGAGGAAATATGCCGCCCATTTATACATTCCCATAGGACCAACGGGGAGAATTATCGCAAGTTTCTGTCCGCTTTCGGCGGTTGTCTTTATCTGCATGGCGATCTCGTGACCCATAAATGTATCAAAATCGTTTATATTATCGCAAGGTACGGGAGTAAAATCTCCATTCCAGAAATCTTCCCTTGCCGTTCCCTTTTCACAGCAAGCGTCGATCCTCGCCATATCCCACCCCTCGGGATAGAATCCCTCGAGAAGCGAGCCTTTAACAGTAGTCATAAAGTCCATTTTCATTACCTCTTTTATCTCACGGCAATAACCGCTTAGTTGTTTCTTTTAAATATGTTTTGCAAATCTTGAATCCCTCAGCATAAGCGGCTCCGCATTGATAACCTCTGTACTTTGAGCAGGTTTTTACCATATCGGCAAAATCAATACCATCATGCTCACGCATCCAAACGAGCTGGCTTTCGTGACATTCAAGCATCTGCATTTTAAGGTCTATTTCATCCGTTATATCGACGAATTCATCCGGCACGAAATTTACTCCGGCAAGAGTATCCATATAGTATATCGGAACAAGCTTTGCCGGCGGTCCGTCCTTTTTACTGAACTTATGCGGATAATCGGTATAATTCGGAAGGGTTGCCGCAAACGAAGCGTCAAACACAAGTCTTGATACCGCCGTATGATCAGGCATATAGTCGTCGGGGTTATGAGTGATAATAAGGTCGGGCTGAGCGTAACGGATAACATCGATTATCCGCTCGCGAGACTCCTTGTTGTTATCATAGATGTCGAGGTCGCCGAAATCCGCGCATATAACCTCGATGCCTGCAAGACTGCCGGCTTTCTTCGCCTCATTCTTACGGATTTCCGCCAATTCGTCGGGCGGGATCACAACATGACCCAAGTTGCCGTTTGAAACATGGCAGACTATGACCCTGTCGCCCCTTTTGACGCACTTCGCAAGCGTTCCGGCACAGGCTATTTCGACATCGTCGGGATGGCACCCGATCGCAAGTATATTCATATCCTTAACTCCTTTTATATCATAAACAGGAAATGATCCAGCAATATGATAAACCGTTCATTTTTGCGGTATTATCAGTTATTGTTATATTTTCAGAAGCGATCACTTTACCGTTTACCGGTAATTCTACTTCAAATTCACTGTTAGAGGGATTAACGGCGCAGAAAAACTGTTTTTTACCGCTTTTTCTCGTAAATATCAGAGGATAAGTTCTGCTTTTAACATCAAAATCACAGTCGGGAGAAAAATCGGCTAAGTATGTCCGCTTTGTATCGACTAATTTTTTTACCGAATTAAGAAGCGAATCATCGTCCTCTTCCATCGCCTTACAGTTTACAAAAGTATAGTTTTCATTGACGGGAAGATACAGTTCTCTGTCGGTTTCGCTGAATCCGGCATTCTTTTCCGCCGACCATTGCATCGGCGTTCTCGATCCCGTACGGTTATAGCCGCCGTCCTTACTTTTAAGATGCGAATAAGGCATTCCTATCTCATCGCCGTAATATATCGTCGGGATATTCGGAAGAGCGAGAATAAAGGCAAAAACGGTTTTAAGTTCCTGCGGCGTTCTGCCTATTGATATCCTCGGCAGATCGTGGTTTCCGCTCGGGACGGATATATAGCCTTTCTCTTTTGTTTTTTGAAGGTTATCGAGGAAATAATCAAAAAATGTATCCGCCTCGCCTTTTCCCTCTTTGCGGAAGAAACTGTTGCCGTCGCTTTTGATAACATTTGTTCCGCGTTCTTTTCTGAAAAGATTGTTATAACCGTCGTTATAGCCATGGGTCAGGAAGTCGATATCAAAGTCGCCGTTTGTAACGGCGTATTTCGGCTCTCCCCATTCCGAAAGGAAAATAGCGCGCGGGTATTCTTTTCTTACGGCGCCGAATATCTTTCGCCATACCTCGCAGGAGCATTTGCCTTTGGTATCATCCTTTACGATACTGCTTGCAAGGTCTACGCGAAAACCGTCTACACCCAAGGAAAGATAGTGTTTACATATCTTTATGACCTCATTATGTACCTTTTCACATGCCTTATCAGTATAAAGATTTTGCCAATCGTATTTTTTAGTTGCAAACCCGAAATTGAGCGCCGGCTGAAATGAGAAAAAGTTGACAAGATAGTTGCCCTCGCGTTCCGACATACCCGTCATATGCTTATACGGGCAGGAGACAAACACTTCGTCGGTCCATATATAATAATCGCTATATTCGTTACGCTCGTATTTTTGAGATTCGATAAACCATTTATGCTTATCTGACGTATGCCCTACGACAAGGTCGAAAAGCACCTTTAATCCGAGCGAATGCGCCTTAGCGATCATCGCTTTGACGTCATCTGTCGTTCCGAATTTTTCGTCGATGGCATAATAGTCCTCAATATCATATCCGCCGTCGCGAAAAGGCGATTTATAAACAGGGTTTATCCATACTATATCGGCAAACTGCTTTATATACTCAAGTTTTTCGGTTATTCCGTTTATATCGCCTATACCGTCGCCGTTACTGTCAAAAAAGGAGGTCGGATAGACGTTATAAATGATCGAGTTACTTATTTCTTTGTTCATCATTCCGGTTTTGTTTCAAGTTTCAAAGGATAATCGCCTAACTTCTTGACCTTAAAGCCGTTTTTCTTAAACTCTTCATAATCGAATGCTTCAAGCTCGTCAACGGCGAGTTTATGGAATTCATAGAAATTATGCCACCATTCATAGCCGCTTCCGAGTTCAGCGCCTAAATACGCGTCGGCTATATCGCAACCCATTTGAGGGGCTACATAGAAAGCGCCCATTGCGAGAACATTTACGCCGTTGCCGGTAATTGCGCGAAGGGCGGCGGGAACGCTTTCAACAACGCCCGCGTGAACATGGGGGCATTTGCTGGCGGCGATATGGATACCCATACCCGTTCCGCAGAAAAGAAGCGCCCTTTCAAAATTGCCTTCGGATATCTCAGCACCTACGCGAAGTCCTATTCTATGGAACATAAGGTCGGTATCCTTATCGGGGTCGCTGTCGGCGGTAACGCCTAAGTCGGTTATTTTCCAGCCTTTTTTGCGAAGATGCTCGCAAACCGCCTCTTTAAGCGGATAGCCCGCAAAATCGGCTCCTACTACCAAATATTTGTCCTTAATGGTTTTCATAAGATTTTACCTCCGTTTTATATTGTTAATTGATTTATTTCTTTAAATCCATCATTAAAAATGACAGTTTTAACCTCATATTTGCCGAAAGAAAGCTCCGCTTTCGCGTCGCCGAACGAAACAGCGGTTTTGGCTGCGGCTCGCGNNGCCGTTATCAGACTTTTTCATAGCTGAAAGAACGATATTTTTGTTTTCAATAACAAGAGCTTTCAATTCTTCGTGTGGCTTGCTTGCGATCGGGAAAACATTCTGAACGAAAGGTCTTTGATTGAATTCAAGAGCCATTCGCTCAAGCTCTTCCCTCTTTGTGACCGCTATTCTGAATGAATAGGTATGCTCGCATTGGTCAATCCGCTTTATATATCTGTTTTCCGGCACTAACTGCCTGTCAGGGATGGGATGCGTACAGTAAGCGGCACCGCGCAAAAGGGAGATATAAAGGGTGTCGTTTTCGAACATAGAGCCGTAGGTACAGTTATTAAAGACCGCCAAACATTCGTCACCGTTATCAACGGCTATAAATCTATGCGAAACGTTCTCTTTACCGTCTATAAATAAATCATCAGTACCGTAAGCGGTTTGACCGATAAGCTTTCCTTTGATACTTACAGGTACTTTGAGTCTTAAAAGCTTATCTATATCCTGCCAGAAGACAGTAACATCAACATCGGCATAATCGCGTTTTTTATAGACCTTATACTTGACCTGAACTTTACTGTTATCTTTTTCAAAGAACGCCTCTATGCCTAAGAACACATCGCCGTTTTCAATAACCTCAATGCTTTTAAGCCCTCCGAAAACACCCTGCGGTTTTTTGGATAATTTGAAATCCTGAGGATTGTCACCTATATGCTTTAACTGTTCGGCGGACATAGCCCAGGGATCGGCGTTATCATCAAAGGAAACGGGACTAAAAGCGTTATGGATATATTCTTTTCCGTCGATGCAAAAGCTTTTGAGAAGCCCTGTATCGCGGTCGATCTCGATATACTTATGATCGTCTTTAACAATATAAGCCTCTTTTATTTCTTTATCCTGCTTAAAGTAATCGACTTCAAAGCGGAACCGGTTTATCGACATCGGCTTTAATTTTGCGGGGAAAATTATCCGCTTACGCCAATCGACATTTATATTACTCTCCTCTTTTATAACCTGGGAAGTCAAGAGGTTATTATTATCGTCATAGACCTTGATAAACGAAACCGACTCGGTATCAAAGTTTTGGTCGGCAAGCATAAACTCGCATTCAATTTCGGTATCAAATTCGTAAGGGTGAGGATTGAAAGCAAATACGGGATATTCGCCTTCCCTTGCCGGCTTTTCTGTCGCAAGCATTGCAAAAAAGGCGCGTGCGGTCATTTTTTCTGCACCAAGCAAACCGTGATGCAGTATCATAATTCCGTTTTCTTCGCCGGATTTTATGACTGTTCCGGGCAATACATCATGGAACTCGCCGTTAAGCAGATCCTCGGTCACGCTATTCAGTTTTTCGGCGGGATAATCCATTAGCCCGTTTATCGCCGCCGCCGAGCATATCTTTTCGGCAAAATAGAGTTTGTTTTCAAGTTCGATATGCAGCCGCTTTAACCGGCTCATGGTTATATAACAACCCGGCATTGCGCTGTAAAGCGATTTTTCAAATTTTTCAGTCGGATTTACATCCGCAAAAAAACGCTCAGGCGTCGAATGTAATACCTCTGTTCCGTCTTGCCTTGACTTAACTATGAATTCGGCGATCTGTTTAAGGTCGCTTCTCGACGGTCCGCCGCCGTGATTTCCGACGCCCCAAAGCGAAGCGATAACCGGGCTTTCAAGCTTTATTATATCCTTTTTGATCTTTTCGACGCTGCGTCCGAGCGGCGAATTGTAAACAGTAGTTCTGTTTGCCTTGATCTCGCTTCCGTCGAAGCCTACCCAGACAAACTGTTCATCGGGCAGTTCGATCTGATTTGGGAACGGGCGCATAAACAAATAACTGTCCTGACCGCATTTCTTTATTATCTGAACAAGCCCTCGCGTATGACCGAAAGGGTCAAAGTTGATGGCAGTCGTAGGAACAACGCCGAACTTTTCCTTAAAGTATTTTTGCCCTGTTTTAATTTGACGGACAAAGCTCTCGCCTGACGGCATTGTGCAATCGGGCTGCAAATACCAGCCGCCCATTATATGCCATTTGCCCTTGCGGACAAGTTCTTTTATTTCTTCAAACAGGTCGGGAGCATACTCTTCTATATATNNCCGCAGACTTAAAAGTAGATATGACAGCGGAAACGCCCTCCTGCCAGTCCCACTGCCAGATAGGGTCGATATGCGCGTTACATATAAGATGAACTTTCTTCATTTTTTGTCACACCTTTTTGAAATTAACAAAGATTATTCAAAAATTGTTTCAAGCAACTTGATCGCCATATAGTAATGTATTTCCCGTATGGGATGATTTATTTTGTTTGCAAGAAGCTCGGTCGTATCGACGCCGCCCGCAATCAGCTTTTCCCACATCGGATAAATATCGCAGACCTTGACGCCGCACTCTATTGCTACTTCCTTTGCGGCATCCATATACGCTTTCATAACGCCGCTATTTTGGAAGTTTGCAGTCATAAGAGCAGTTTTTGTAAGGGCGTCGTCACCCTTTAAATGACAACTCTTTTTTGTATTCATGGCATTTTGCGAAAGGAATATAACTTCGGCGCCGCAAGACGAAACATTATCAAAAATTTCTCTTAGATTTTGGCGGTAGTCGTCAAGTTTTTCGAGTCCCTTGCAGGCATCGTTAAGCCCGTAAGATACAACGACCAAATCGGGTGAAAACGGAAGAATATCGCGTTCTATCCTTGTCTTGCCGTTTTCGGTACCATCTCCGCTTATACCGCTGTTTATGATATTTACCTGAACGCTCGGATAAATGATATTAAGCATTTCACGAAGCCTCGTACTATATGCACTCTTATAATCGAATACAGTTTCTATTTTTCCGTCCTCTTTTATGTAGCACTCAAAACAGCCCTGCGTTACGCTATCACCCAAAAAGGCGATTGTAACTGGCTTTTCGCCGTAAATATCCTGCTTTGCATTGAGTTTATCTATGATTTTCATAAAACCAAATCCTTCCTTGCAACAAATTCACATGCAAACCACTGCGTAATCACTTTGAAAAAAGTTATCCGCAAAATTTTGTCCAACTCTTGATTTTTAAAAGGCAAGTTAATGTTCCGAGCCCTGCAGAAGCACAACAGCTTATAAGTACAGCGTTCCAGCCTATACCGTCTGATAAAGCCGCAAATCCATAGGATGAAATTGAGGCACCTACATAAGTAAAACTGTTATTGATTCCTGAAAATGTTGCAAGCATCCCATACTTTGCGAAATTTTTGGGAAGGAGGGAAACCAGCGTATGATTTACACCGTGCATACATCCGGCAACAAGAGAAGCTAAAACGATTGTAACAACGGCAGGTATTTTCAGACCCAAGGCTAACGGGACAGTTGCCGCAAAAGAAACACCGAACATCATACTTGCGGCTTTCATTTCATTATTCGTTTTATGGTATACCATATTAGCACTAATGACGCTGACAATACTAAGTATCGGTAATATTGCAGTACTCAAAATCGATGGCGAAGCGCTAAGTCCAAGTTTCTCATTAACAAGCGAAGGCAGCCATGTCTGAATTCCGTCTCTTAATACACCCTGAAAGACTATTGCAATAAATATCGGAGCCAGTCCTGCCAAAGCTGCAAATTTTAACACGGAATTTTTTTTGTCGTTTGGCCCCGATACTGTAACATCTGCCTTTCCCATAGAAACATTTCTCGTCATATAGTTCCAAACAAACCAAATTATGACTCCAAACACAGACATAAATCTGAATACATTTCGCCAAACAGTTATTTTAAGAACAAACGGCACGAACAAATAAACAAACATTGTACCTATTGAAGCCGAAAGTCCAACGATAGTTATTGAATCCGCATATTTTTCTTTTTTGACATTTTCCAAAACAAATCTTGCAAGCGGCGGCCATATCATTGCCTGGCAAATACCGTTTATGGACCAAAGAATCGTTATAATCGCAATATTTGAGCAAAAAGAAACAAGCACATTTACTATAATCGTTCCTATCATAGCTACACTTATCATTTTGATAGGAGAAATTTTATCTCCTACAATTCCGCAAAAAGCCTGAGCTATTCCGTATGTGATAAAGCTTCCCGTAACTGCGGCGGACGCCATTGTATTGCTTATCTTTAAATCGGATACGATTGCCACTAATGTTGCCGAATAATCGAGTCGCATAGCATAACTGAAAAAATAAACCAAAAAGCCGAGAAGAACAGCGGTTCTTTGCGAAAGTCCATTCTTAGTTTGCATCTTTTACTATCGCTTCCTTCTATTCTATACGGCTTGTCGAGATTATTTTATTTTGATCATTAAAGATAATTTCTACTTTTCCGTCTTCAAACTGTAAACCCATTCCGGCAAAATACAAAGGATCGCCAAAATGCACCTTTGAACCTATCACAACAGGAAAAGAATGAGCATATCTGTTATTTTGCGAGTTTAAGTTATGTATTTCAAATTCATGAATATGAGCGGACAACATCAAATCGGGATTAATTTTGTCATTTAACATTTTCGTCCATTCGCCGTAAATCTTATTCTCGATATTAAACGGCTGGCAAAAGCTTTGAGTAAACGGAATATGCGAGATTATAAGTCGGTAATCAATTCCCGGCGAATTATAATGATTTTTCGGGCATTTTATGAGACTTTTAAGATATTCGGTTTGTTGTTTTCGGAATTGAGTACAGCACACGGTATTAGCGTATTCAGGATTAGTGTCGTCTTTATCTTCGCCGCAATCCATTATAAGTGCCCAAATATTACCGAGCCTTACCGTGAAATAAGAATTGCCATTTTCGTTTGGGGTATGCTCAGCTAAGTTTTCTGCAAAAACACCCCTTAAATCGTGATTTCCTCTTGCAAAAACGATTGGAATTTCTCCTGCTGTTATTTTAGCGGCAATTTGATAAATAGTATCAAAATTTTCGATTGCTCCGCTGTGATCCGGAATGTCACCGTTTAGGATTAAAAAATCTATTCTTCCGTACTCNNCGCTACAGGCTCATCTACAAGATTGTGCGCATCGGCAATTTGATATGCAAGTATCCGCTTTTTCTCTGAAGAGACAGGATAAAACTTAAATGTTTCGGTAATTTCTTCTTTAGACTCAGTAAAGTAGGCTTTTCGCTCGATTATTTCGCGATAACAAACCTGATATTCACCTGTACTGTCTAATATGCTCATCGGGACGCAAATTCTGTGGGTCAGGCAATGAGAACGCAGAATTCCGTTGCTTTCGTCAAAATAAACATTATTTCCGCATTTTATACACATCAAAGTTTCAACTTTAACCGGAACCATAATTTGATAGACATTACCCACAGCAAATACGGCAGGGNNTCTATTTCAAATAACATACACTAAATATCAGCGGTTTTTCTGCCGCAAAGTTTCCGATAATAATATATCGGCAATGCGCTCCATCCATGACAAAGCGAGCCTGCACCATCAAAGTCAGCTTGACCTTTTATGGTTTCCCAGAATGTAGTTGCGCCGTTCCTGAGCATATAGATATATATATTGTCGAGGTCATTAAGGATAATATCACGATACTTATCTTCATTGATTTTAAGCAACGCATCATATCTGTAAAGGAACATTGAAAGGGTCGAAGGAATACCTTTTACCTCGCCCTCGCCGTTATCTCTGAGAAGAAGCTCGATAATAGATGTATCAAGTCCGTTCGCTGCACCGCAAAGAACGCAGAGCGCGTTTGCAAGGACGGATATTTTTTCTTCATCATGGAAAAGACATAAACGGAAAAGCCCTAAGTTTTCATCAAAGAATTTATCCTTTATAGTTTTGTTAAGCTTATCTTTTATCGTTTTATATTTGTCAGACGGCTTACCGAGCGGGCATAGAGATTTTATAAAGAAATCAAGCACATACGAAAAGGAAGCACTAAGGCAAACATCATATTTAATATCCTTGTATGTTTCGCCGTCAAGATAGGGCTGCCATTCATAAAAATTCCAATAACTTTCACTCTCCAAATTCGGAAGCAGACCCGACTCATCAATATGTGATACAAACTTATCAACTATTTTCTCCATTACCGGGAAACAGTATTCCAAAGTTTCAATATCGCCCGAATACTCAAAGTATTCCCAAACCTCGACAATATAAATAAGGGTAAAAAACGGCATTGTAAGATCCCAATCGGTCGGCGCGGTAATAGGAATGAAACCATCGTCCCTTATTCCTCTTGCAATAAGCCGCAATGCTGATCGCGGAAACTCATATTCTTTGAATGCATAATATCCGCAAAGCATTTGATTTCGCGAATCAACAGTATAAAGCGATTGCTCCCGCCAAGGACAATCCTCATAGTGTTCATGCATACAAAGTCTTAAAGTATTTACACTTACATCATAAATTGTGTCACGCAAAAGATTTCCGCTTGAAAAAGGCATAACATTAAGCGGATAAACGGTAGGGCGAACGCCAAAATAGTTTATCTTTACACTCGATGCATCAATAAAGATTTGAATATATCTTAATCCAAATCTGCGAAGAGGATGTAAAAAGGTGTTCCTGCCTTTCTTTAATTGAATAACAGAGGAAAAATCACGATAATCTATTTCGGTTCTGCACCGACCGTCGCATAAATGTTCGCCCCAACCAATTATGGCAGTACATTCGACAGCCGTTTCAATATCAAAATCCAAAAAACCGGTATTTTCGCTTTTTAAATCGAAAATAACAAAAATGTTTCCGTTTTCAGAATTGAAAACCGTACTGTTGCCATCGACTTTTGCTATTTCATTAAAGGGACAAAATGAGAGCAAAGCTCTTTGCATTTTAGCGCCATCGGTTCCATTTGCATTTACGAATGAATACATTCCCTGATTTACGATTGACGGTGATATCCGATTCTTGATAAGCAATTTTTTGTTTTCACGCTTGTGTGTGGGGAAAGGCATTAAGGGCTTTTCAACGCTTTCGGTCAGGTCATTACAAGAATTTTGTTCCCATAAAAAATTTTTTCTCATATCAAGACAAAAACCGTAACCGAGCTGAGGCGTTATGCTTTGTTTTCTGCCCGAAATATATCGCTCACTCTTTCGGCAAAAAATATTTTTATCGGATGCGAGTAGTGTTTCGTTATCGGACTCAATTTCAAAAATAAGACCCGGCTCGCCTTTACAGTACATAAAATTAGAATCGCCTATATACCATACACATATCCCGACGGTGTTTTCCCCAGGACTTAGATACTTTGAAATATCAACCTCATCATACGCACGGCTGTGCGGATAATCATTATATTGACCGCTCGCCGCAAGCTGACCGTTTACATAAAATGAATAATCGGAGTCGGCGGCAATGCGCAGAATTGCCGCCTGCGATTTTTTAAGCTCACAGGAAGCAAAGAATTCAATATAGGTGTCACTGTTGGCTTCCGTAGGATGCCAAATCCATTTTGCTTGTTTAAACATAAGTTTCCTCAATATATTTTTAAGAAATATGAAGCGTCCGCTTCCATGACGATTTTTCAAATCCGAAGATCGAAAAATCAACCGTAGCGGGATTTGAACCGATTGTCACCAAACCCATATCTCCGGCATAGATAAACATTGCGCTTCTTAATGTTTCGGGCTCGGCGCATTTAAGGATGTAGGCACCCTTTTCACCGCACGGCTTGCCGTTCACATAAGCGCCGAGGCGGTAATCGATAAATCCGCCACTTTGTTTTATTATGTCATAAGTCAGTCTTAAATCGAACTCTGTTCCGAGGAAAGAATTAAGTCCGACCGATTTAGGACTGATGTTTGCGATAATGGTCAATGTTCCGTCCTTATGAACATGAGAAAGCCGCAAAGAACCGTCCTCAAGGGTTGAAATACGGGTTCCGTACCATGTAGGCCCGAAATATACCGAACATTGTTCGGGGCTGTCTTTTGAAAACTTAAGTTTTAATGTAACCGCCGTCTTATCAAGCGAAGCATAGTCATAAACGCTTGTTATCGAACACTCTTTATACTCACGGGCAGAAATCATAAAGTCCCTTTCAGTAAGCTCTTTATAACTTTTGCTGCCTGCCGGAATGACATCACCGCACGATTCGGCATACGCCACGCCGCCCTCATTAAAGTTGATTACGGTTCCGAGAAGATCCGCCTGACCGTAGATGTAGAAGTAGGTATTCTGATAGCATTCTCCGTTAACAAAGACACCGAGTTTTATATCGTCGGCGGTTCCGTCGCCGATTTTATCGACATATTCGGTAGAAAGACCAAGGACGAATTCCTTATCAACAAATGTTTCGCCTACTCCCGCGATGTCCGGGTATATTTTTATAAAGGAAAGTCCTATGTTCGAGAGGGCTCCTTCTTTGTCGCCTAACTCGTTTCCGATTACCATATTGCCGTCCTCAAGACGAATTCCGATACCGGCATAGCCGTCTTCCTTTAATCCTATGTGCATACGGGAACTGTTTTTGTTGAATTTAAGTTTTGCTCTGAAAAGTGTGTCGTCAAGGGAGTTTAATCTTACAAATTTTCCCTTTCGGTTACCTCCGCCGATACCTATTCTCGCATCGCTTAAGGTAATGTTATTGAGTTTGTCGGAAGCTTTTTCTATCAGCTCTTCAACATAGGGAGCATAGTAGTCCACTCCACCTTCATTGAAGTTAAGCCCGAGACCCAATAACTCCGCCTGGTCTTTTACATAGAAATATGTGTTGGAATAAAGCGTTCCGTTTATGAATACGCCGAACTTTACATCATTTTTGTTTCCGTCGTTTTGTTGGTCGACAAATTCGATACTGAACTGCAAAAGGAATTCTTTGTCAACAAATGTATCGCCAACGCCGGCCTTAACAGGATCAACTTTAACGGCGGATACACCGATATTTGAAAGAGCGCCTTCCTTGTTGCCGAGCTCGTTACCGACAACGATTTTACCGTCTTCAAGACGAACGCCAAAACCGCCGTATGAATTGTCGGTAAAACCTATGTGCATACGGGAGCTGTTTTTGCTGAATTTAAGGTTGACACCGAAAAGTGTGCCGTCAAGACTGTCAACCGTTTGGAATTTGCCGGTAACCGATCCGTTTCCGACGCCTAAACCGGCATCGGTAACGGTTATTTTTTGAAGGTGTTCGGGGAAAGGCTTCGGGGCAGTTTCAATCGAAGAATAAATCTTTGTGCCCGGCTCATTAATGTTGAATCTTTCGCCCATACGGTCGGCACAGTCAATTATGTAAAGATACTCACTCTTGTAGAGAAGTTCGTTTATAAATATTCCAATCTTGACATCTTGTTTGTTGCTGTCGCCGCCAAAGTCAACAAATTCACAACTGATATGAAGCAGGAATTCATTGTTTGCAAAGGTTGTAAATTTGGTTCTCGCATCATCCGGAGTAATTGTAAACGAATCGAATATCAATTTCTCGTCCGCGCTTCCCGCCTCGCAGGAAACGACAAGGTTTTTACCCGAAAGGCGAATACCCAAACCGCTGTATGAAGATGTCTTGTAGCCATAGTGAAGCCTTGAACCGTCACCGAAGAGTTTGAGGTTAAATCCTAAAACGGTTCTGTCAAATCCACCGCCGTAAGAACCGATCGCATCACCGCTGCCGTCTGCTATTCCGAGATCAGAAAGAGTAATAAGTGTAAAATCAGCCGCATCACTTTCTGCCAAAGTTATCGGAGGCAAAATCGAATATGCTTCACCCGGTTTACCTTCAAATACAACAAATTTTCCTAATGAAGCAAAATTGTCAAAGATAAAATAATCTCCGCCGTAAAGGATATCGTTCACAAATATTCCGAGCTTTAACTTACCGTCAGTTTTTTCAGTTGAAATGTAGAGATCAAATTTTGTATCTAATGATGATTCGGTTGCGATGTTTGTCTTGCGAAGCAAAAGCGGTTTTTCACTACCTGCTACCGAAAGATACAAATTCGGATCATCCGAGCCTTTTGAATATACGGTTATACCGTCGCCGGAAGTTGCCGATGTTGCGCCTAGGTGCAAAACGGTTCCGCTTGTTTGATCACCCTTAAAAACCGCGCTGATATTGAAAAGCTTTTTATCAAGAGATTTGGTATTGAATTCTCCGCTTTTTCCTTCTGTTGAACCGTCGGTAATTCCGCAATCCAAAAGGGTCAACCTGTCAAAATCGTTTTCGGGGCATTCGGAAATATTTTTAGGCTCGGTATAGGAATAAATTTCGCCCGCTTCACCGGCAAAATTCATACGCGTTCCCATTTTGTAACTTGAACTGCTTGCGGCGTTTCTTATGGTTATATAGGAATTATCGTAGAGTTTATCGTTAAAGAAAACTCCGAGTTTCATATCATCGTCATCGCCGTCGCTGTCGCTATCGACAAATTCGACGGTAAGACCTAAAAGAAAGTAGGTTCCGTTAAAGGTAGTTGCGTTTATTCCCGCTTTGGAAACGGTTGCGGTAAATGTCGGAGAAATACTCGGCCCCGGTGTCTTGATTCTTTTTAGCTGAAGATCTTTACCGTTCTTAGAGCCTATCGTAAGTGCAATTCCGGTTTTACCGCCCTGCTGAGTGAACAGGTGAAGTTCTGTTCCCGATCCGGTAGTGTTATTAAAAACAGTATAGGCACGGAAAGCAATATTGTGAAGCGATTTCACATTGTCATTGTCTTCCGTCAGATAAAAGTCTGTCGTCCCGTCGGTTTTATCGGTATCTTCAATTCCGTAGTCAGACAGAGTGACGCAGTTAAAGTTTTCTTTCACTACATCACTGAAATTAATATCATCATCTGCCCGACTGTTAAAATGAGGTGAATAAATCAAGCCAACTGCGAGAACTATCGCACATAAAACAGAAATGAACTTAAAGTGTTTTTTCCTCATATTCATTCTCCTATCCAACGATCATAAGAGCCGCTTCGCCTGCGGCAAGGTCAAATACTTTTTTGTCTGTTACTTCCTTGACATCGGGTGCGTTTTCCCGAACCGTAACAGTAGAAAACTCTTTTTTAAGTTTAATTTTAATATTTGCAGGTTTATCATGATTTGCATTCAAGACAATATAAACCTTTTTATCTTTTTTATATTTGAAAGCACCGATAAATGTGCCGTAGTTTTCATCGCTTAATGTGATTTTAGAAATAATGTCGTCGTATTTATCTTTCTTGCCCGAATATTTTTCGGGATAATGTCCTTTTGCAAGAACCTTTTCGGGCTCGCAATCAATAAGGATATCCTCTATCTTTTTTATCCATTTGATAGAGTTCCTGACCGCATCATACCACATTGTCGGAACGCCGTTTGCACCGATTATGCCGTTGCGCCCGTAATCCATATCGTTTCCTTCGCCGTAAGCAAACCAGATAGGTTGTATAAGCGGAAAATACTGAATTCCCTTTGCTCCCCACAAAAGACAGCAGTTGATCTGCCAGAACATCTGTCTTTCGGTCGGGAAATAGGGCTTTGATTTGAAATGCTTTTGCTCGTCATTCCATTGACTGCCCGCTTGAATAAACGGACAAAAAGGAATGTTTGCTTTAATAGAATATTCTTTAGCGATATCTAAATTCGTGAAAAAACTTCTTATTGGCCAATCCTTAAATTTATAGCCACCGTCAAATACATATCTGTCAAAAGAGATAAGCGGAGTTTTGCAAAACTCAATATATTTATCATACATTTTTCTATAGGCACTTTTAGTCCCCAAAAAATGAAGATAAGGAAGCATATTCATATATGCCGTTATGCCGTTATCGGCAAGAAGCTGCATAACCGAATAATACTTTTGAATTCTTCGGTCAATTTTATTCTTCATATAATCGTCGGTAGTCGGCTCGTCAATTACATGAATACCGGCAAAAGAGGGATAATCTTTATATGCGGCTATGTGCTTTAACAACTGTTCACTTGTCATATCGCCGGTTATACCGGAATCAAGGACAAAGAGTTTCAAGTTGTATTTTGCGGCTAATTCCAGATCGTGAAGAACACCTTGGGGATTTTTATTATAGTCGTTTTCAATATAGGTAATGCTTCTGATGCCCAAATCGGAAATCATTTTATAATATTCATCGGTTGCAAAGTCTTTTGTTGTATGAGTTACACCGAGTTCGGCATCGTCTATCTGCATCGGAGCCGTCGGTCCGTAAAAAGCGCCTATAAAGAATTTGTTATCCATGATTCTTACCTCAAATTTGCCTTTATCCTGCTGTGAGGTTTCCCCCACAGCAGGATAGATTTCAATTAGCCGACTACAACGAGGGCTGCTTCGCCTGCGCCGAGTGACAAAACTTGTGATGAAGCGGTAGTAGTTGTGTTTCCGCTTTCTGTGTAAACTCTTATGCTCTGTGAAGAGCCGAAGTTAAGGGTAATATTTTGTGAAGCGTTGGTATTGTGATTTACAACATAGTAGGCGGTTTTGCCGTTGTAATCGAATACGCCGACAATAGCGCCTGTTGAAGCGTTACCCGCAGAAACGGTAGTGCCGTTATAGGAGGTCTTGGAAATGCCGGTCTGAGCCTGTGCAGAGGTTCCGACAGCCAAAACATCAACGCTGGTTGAAGCCATCAGGATATGGTCGATGGTGGCAACATATGTGTTGATTTCCTGTGCAACATCATAGTTTCTTGTAGGTTCGCCGTTAGCACCTATAAGACCGCAACGGTCAAAGTCCATACCTTCAATTTCTCCATCGCCTTCGAGAGCGAAGTACCACGGCTGGATAAGGGTAAACCAGTTATAGCCCTTTGCGCCGTAAGCGAGCAAGGTGTTTACATTCCACTTTATCTGCTCGGGTGTAGGAGCGTCATCATCGGTATAAATCGCATTTGAAGTATAATCGTCGCCGGTGCTTATAAATCCGATAAACGGAATATCATTTGTAAGCGATGCTTCTCTTATAGCTTCAAGTGAGCCGAAGTAAGATTTTGCACCGTTGTTGGATGTAGTTCCGCTATAGTGGTCAAATGAAAGAACCTTCGGATTTAATTCGCTGATGACCTCGGCGAGGTATGCCTTGTACTGAGTATTATTAAGGGTATAGTCGCCATAGAGGTTAACATAACCTAAAAGGTTTGTGTAGCTGTTGATAAGGGTCGACTTATCGGCGATTTCCGATACAGTCTTGGTGGTAGCACTACTTTGGTAGGTCGAAGTGTGAGGCTCATCGCAAATATGGATGCCGCCGAATGATGCATATCTGCTGTAAGCATTAACTCTTTCGGCAAGTGCCGTTTCGTCGGTTTCGTCATCACCAATGCCCGAATCGTCAACCAAAACGGTCAATCCGTGATCCTCTGCCAAAGCAAGACCTTTGAGAATACTTGAAGAGCCGGAATCTCCGAAATTCTTCTCGGTGTAGGTGAGCTGATTTATCCCGAGATCATCGACCATATCATAGTATTTTTCTTGAAGAAAATTTGTTTCGATACCGTAACCTGCAAGATCGGTTCCGATAGCGGATCTCGCCGGATATGTTGTGGGCGAGATCCATGCGCCGATAGGCATTACAAGACCGTTAGCATCACTTTTTGCATAAGTGTAGGTATAGGTCTCGGTTATAAGTGTTCTGCCTAAAAGGTGATTGCGAAGGGTCGTAAGGTTTGCGGCGCCTACTTTGTTAATAGCGGCCATCTGACCTGCGAGTGTGGGCGGTCTGTATCCTACAAAGCCTTCAACCGATTCTGCTGCGGCATTAAGCTTTTTAAGTGCTACGAGATCGAGTATATTAAGTCCTTCATCGGGGCAAATATCCCAATCACGCCACAATACTACGGTATGCTCCGCCTCTAAAAGACTGCCGTTTTCTGCATAATAAGCGGTGTAATCGCCGGCGGTCAAAACCTCATCGCCGTTATCGAAACGGTCGCCTCTTGTATTTACCATATAATCGGCGGTAACAAGATAGGGATGACCTGTGGCAATCTGATAATAAAGAACGGTTCCGTCGTTAGGAGCTTCAATATCCCAGAGTGAACGGTGGACGGTATCAGCACCTTCGTTGAAGTTAACGTTTCTGCCCAAATCGTCCGCCTGATCCATAATATAGAGATAGCGGTTGTTGGCAAGAATATCGTTGATCCAGAAACCTACCTTAACATCGTCGGTGGTTCCGCTGCCGTTGGCGTCGACGATATCGGTTGTGATTTTGAGGGTGAATTCCGTGTTGGTGAACGTTTCAAGATCAAACTGTGCGGGATCAATGATTATAGTGGTGTAAGTCAGTTTTCCGCTGTAGGGCTCAACGGTAAGTGTACCGTCGCCGAGCAAACGAATCTGAATACCGCTAAACTGTGAATCATTGGAAGCGGCATAATGCATCCTCGCACCGGTAGTTACAAACTTGATTCTTGCGCCAAACATCAAAGCATCATAAGAAGTGCCTTCAACATCGGCACCGGCGCTATTCTTTAATATGCCGTAAGCACCGCCTATACCGTCATTGATGCCTGCATTGCTAAGGGTGTAGAAATCATAATTTGTTTCATACATGGTTCTTGCGGGAACGGCAATTTCGGAAAGCTCGGCTACCCAGCCTTCGTTAATTCCAAAGCCATGACCCATAGAAGATACTGCATCGTAACCGTAGAGATAATGACCGCCTGCGAGGACGCCGTTGATAAAGCATCCTACCTTGATATCGTCTTCGCTTCCGTCACAATCAAGGTCGATATAATCGGTTACAAAATTAACCGCAAGTCTCACGTTGTCAAACGATTCATATCCGAGCGAAGCCGGTGTTATGGTAACATTTGTAAGATAGCTTGATAAGGGAGTATAGTCCGCACCGAATTTAAGGTTATCGCCATCTCTGAAAAGGCAGACACCGGAATAACTGCCATCACCTTTAGCGTAACGAACACGGGATGTCCATGTTCCGAAGTTGATGTTCATCGAAAGAACGGTTTCGTCCCATGAACCGGGATAATATCCGCTGGTAGTATAGTTTGCTATATCCTTGTTGATTCCCAAATCGTTAAGAGTAAGCTTTGTAAAGCCGGCGGGAACGGTATTGGTATGACTTGCAGCGATGCTTTCAAGGACCATCGGGTTAGCAAGACCTAAGCTTCTTGTGAATTTAGACTTATCGATATTAAGCGTCCAGCTCTTACCGCGCGGTAAAACGCCGTTTATCATCGGGAAAACTTCAACCAAATATGTTCCGTCTCCGTTGTCTTTGAGAATACGGGTTGCGATTTCAAGTTCCATCTTAGTATTGTGGAATGAAGCAAGACCCAACTCCGATGCGTTAAGGGTATAGGCATTTGTCCAGGTGCCTCCTACCAACAATCTGAAATTAAGAATAGTGTCATCGGAAGCGGTTGTAAAGCCATAGCCGTTATAGGACTTTGAAGAGCCGAGCACAAGGTACTGGTCGCTATCTGTAAAGGTTACATAACCGTGGAAAACAGTCTCATCAAGTGTTTCGCCTGTTACGGGAGTGAATACCCATCCGCCTGAAACTGCGCCGTCGGCACGGTCAACATCGGAATAGGTCCATTCATCATAGTCGGCAATTTCCGCCGGAAGCTCCTCATAGTAAGAATAAAGTTTTGGCGTGCCGCCTTCATTTGCGGAAATGTTCTTTCCAAGACCTGCTGCCGCATCGATATAATAGAGATAATGTCCGTTACCGAGCGAGCCGTTGAACCAAACGCCTAACTTAACATCATCTTCGTTACCGTCGTTGTCCACATCGACAAACTCGGTGGATATCTGAAGGATAAATTCATTAAAGAATGATCCGCCTTCGCCGAATATATCTTCTGCGTTATAATCAGCGGTAACAAAGTTGGAAACTACACTGCCGGCAACCTGACGGAGATAGAGTGTAGCACCGCTGTCTGCCGTATAAAGCGTAAATCCACTGTAATTGGAACCTACCGCACCTGCATAGTGGAATTGCTGATAATTGGCGGTATAATTTACCTTTAAGGTGAATATCTGTTCGTCAAGCGAATCAGCGGGGATAGTTCCTACGAAGTTACCGGTATTAACATTTGCGTTTGCAAATGCAGGCGAAGTGTCGGCTACCGTAAAGGAATCAAATTCAGGCACAGGAAGAGATGTCGAGGTAGCAACCGAAGCTACAACAACACCGCTCATAGCGTAGGTGTGTATTCTTCTTGCAAGATAACCTGTGTTAATAGCACCGGTTCTGAAATAGTTACCCTTATAAAGTTCACCGTTGATCCAAACGCCGATTTTTAATTTGGCGGTTCCGTTTGCAGTGTCTACATCAAAGTAATCAACCGAAATACCGAGGGTAAGATCATCGTTTCCGCGAAGGGTCGCCCCTGCTGTTGCAGGATCAAGTGTTGCGAGATTTTCAGCGCCGCTTATAACCTGAAGCTTCAAGCTGTCGCTGCCGGAGCTTTCGATTTCAATTCCGTACCAATCGCCGGTACCGATATAGAAGTTACCGAAAGCGGTGGTCGGAAAATTGATTTTTCCGATAAACATACTTCCGTCAAGCGGGCCTACCATAGAGCCGGTCATGGAAACCTTTTCGCCATCGGCAATGCCTAAATCTCTGAATGTCCATTTTTCATAAGCGTCTCTGCGCTCATGTTCGGTTTCAGAATGGCTTCTGAAATATCTTGTACCGCCGGTAGTATAAAAATGGTTGCCGAGTCTGTCTACTCTGTTGAATGTTTCGGCAGTTGCTACCTGAATTTCGTTTATATAGAGTGTAAGACGGGCATCGTTTTTGGTGCCACCTGCATCGAGGTCGAGATAATGGGTCTCGAACTGATACAAAACCTCATCTGTAAGGAATGATGTAATTCCGACAGTTGCGGGATCAATATTAACTGTGGAATATCCGAGAAGGTTTTCAGAGGTGTTTGCGTCTTGGAGAGAGACAGTGCCGTTGCTGTTATAAACGATACAGAATCCCGAATAGTTTCCGTTGCCTGCGAAATAAATTCTTCCTGAAGTAGAATCACAGGACATATAGAAACTGAATAGAGTGTTATCAAATCCGGGAGCATAGGTCTTATCGGTTGCACTTATTGTACCGGTGTTAGACATATCAACATCCGAAAGAGTCAAATGCGTGGGATTTGACGGATTGGGCACGGACGGCGTATCTGCAAATGCAGTGATTGCCGCTGAAAGTCCCGTAAAGCAGGAAACTGCTACAAGACAAACCGTGCAAAGAGTTGCTAAAATCTTTTTTGCTGATGAATTTTTTGCCATTTGTAAAAACCTCCTAATTTTTTTGTTTTTTCAGCCAGAGTATCTAAGCCGTTTTGAAACTACCACCATCCTTACTGTACAAGTCTATTCTTAATCTATTTCATAACGATCAATACACCTTCGCCTGCGCATAGCGTAAGGTCTAATTTATCGGTATTGAATGATTTTGTATTGACACCCTGTGTAACCTCCATTTTGTATTTACCGGAGAATTTAAGGGCGGTCTTTTGGGCATTTTCGTTATCATAATTCACAACATAAAACGCCGAATGACCCTGATAGTTAAAGCATCCTATCATCAGGTTGCCGGAAGCAGACTGAAGTTCACGCCATTTGTTTTCATTGAGCACAAACTCGCAATTTGTAAAATGCTCTTTTGATTTATCATCGGTAACGATAATGCCCTTATTTTTTGAGTTCATAAGAACCTGATCGACCGCACGGATCTGCTTGTTTATCTCTTGGGCGTAATAATACCAGCGGTTTTTGTTCCCCCACGCTCCGATAAGACCGTTACGCTCAAAATCGTAAGGCTCGGTAGAACTGTAAGCAAACCAGTAGGGCTGCAAAAGCGGGAAATACTGAATACCCTTTGCTCCGAAGGCAAGAGAAGTGTTTACAAGCCAGTCAAATGAACCTTCTTCGGGGAAGTATCCTTGTGTATCAAAATGCGCCTGCGCATCATTCCACTGACTGCCTGCCTGGATAAAACTCCAGAACGGAATATTGTGTTCCTCCGCCGCTTTGCGTATTTCGGAAAGGTTCAGGATCCATTCATCCGCATATTTAAGAGAATTATCGCTGACAAAAGGATATTTGTCGTAACTTAACACTTTAACCGTACAGGTATCCATATATTCGTTAAGATACCTGCGATACTTATCTACAACGCCGGTAGATGTTATCGGGAAAAGGTTGCAATAAGTGAACACATTGAGATCGGAAAGATTTTTCATCAATTTTCCGTAACGAGAAATATATTTGTAGTCGTATTCGGGGTAATATTCTTTGTTTGCGGGTTCGTCGATAATATAAAGTCCGCAACAGGCAGGGTCGGTTATATACTGATTTATTTGCTGGTCAAGTTCGGAAACGCTTAATGTTTCGTCATCTAAACTTTCATTTACTGCCGTGTCGTGAAGAAATATTCCGACGCCGTATTTATTGCCGAGTTCAAGCAACCGCTTTGCGTATTTGGTCTTGGTGGTATAGTCAACACCGGTCGCAACAATTATGTTTACACCACTATCGGCAACCATTTTCATAAAGTCATCGGAAAAATAGTCGGGAATGTTCTGCCCTTTTGCCGAATACTGATATGTTTGAGGACCGTGGTATCCGGTTATCGGCATAACATCCTTTCCGCCGATAAAATCGAAAGAATAGGTATCAACCTTTTCGATCTCCATCGGTTCGATTTTTGCAGAGGAATTATCGCATGAACAATAGGTAGAGAGGAGCAAAATACAGCATAAAACAACCGACAATGTTCTTTTAATCAGTTTCATGTTTCTTTCTCCTTCCCTTCTTATTGCGAATTATACGAATCAAAAAGGCAGCAGCAAGAATCAAAACCGAAACACCCGCTGAAATATACACCCATAGGAATTTAAGTCCGGTATCTCCTTCGACGCCGTTTTTGAAAACCGGCTTTATCTTTTCATACTTGAAGTCATCAACTTTGATAAGTGCAGAAGTGAATTTTGTTTCTTTAAGATTGGGATTCTTATCCAGATTCTTAAGAGAAACATTGTCGATGGCAATATTTGAATTCCCCGTACTCCAAAACTTAATATAACCTGTGCGGAAATTCTCATAATACGCCGAGGCGATATCTTTGAATTCCGTATCGCCGAGTTTTTTAAGCGACAAGGCGAAATTGCCGTCCACCATCCGCATTTTCACCGAGAAGCCCTCATTGGTATTTGTATCGGAAAAACCCATTTCGCCGTAAGGTACATTAAATTTTTGCGGTTTATGATTATATCCCCAAACCGTGTTCAATGTAAAATGGACAAGTTCGGTAGAGGTGGTAAACTGCCAACCGTCAAAATCCTCGGCAACATCACCGAATGAAATACAAAATGTATCACACGGAGTAAGAACGATATTTCCGTCATCATCCTTTTTGGTTTCCCTTGAAATATAAGGAATATCAAAAGTGAGTTCGAAATTGGAATACTGTTTTTTAGTGCCGAAATAGCAACGGCCTGTGTTACGGTACATCAGCACCTTGCTTCCGCCGTAGTCCTCAACATTCATACCGGCAGGCGAACGGGTGCTGCCGTAGTACGCTGTTGTGAATAATTCATCATTATAAGCGCCTTTTTCAAATGTTTCGGTATAATCAAAATTTTCAGGACGGTCATAATTATGGAAAACAACCTGAAGACCGCTTATTTGGGCACCGCAGTTTCCGCTTTGCAGGAATCCGATACGACCCTCACAAGAACCCGGTAGTTTTGCCGACACAATTTCTCTGCCGTTTATACTTAACTTCAACTCATCGTTACAGTAAAGCACAGCCGAAAGCGAAAAAACTGAAGAAACACTGCCGGCATTTACGAATGATGTCAATTCTTTCTTGTCACCGTTTTCATCATAGTAAACCGCCGAGACCGAAAGACCGCCGCTATTCTTGAAAACAAGTTCGGCGCTTTCCGGCTCCTCGCTGTATGACTCGATACTGTCAAGACCGAAACCAATGGAAAAATATTCACTTGATGGCAACGATGTAAACTTAAAACTACCCGACACCTCAACCATTGAGGAATATGCTTCGTCTTTTTCCGCCAAAGTTTTAGTGATAAGGCGTGTTTCGGAGGAACTGTCGTTCGGTATTACAAGAACTCCGTTTTTCACTTCAAGTTCATCGTTCGGATCATACAAATCGGCGACATTCAATTCCCCTTCCTCGTTTGTTGAAGTAACGACCGTTGTGATGTTACCCGCGGAAACAGGAAGTGAAAAAACAAACGCCAAACATAATACGAAACACAAAAGTTTTAAGAATCTTGATTTGTTCATACTAATCATTCTTGTAAATACCTTATTTTATATCCGCAAGCCAGGTGTCATAGTTATCGTTGACCTTTTGCTGGATCGAATCCCAAATCTGATTTACAGTCTTTCGGTCGCCCTTGTTTGAAGCGCACAGAAGTGAAATATAATCGACTCCGCAGAAGGACGATGCGCCGCCGTCAGTGAAGATACGGTGTTTGCTTGCTATATACTCGGTAGGAGTGATTTTTGCCTCGGCGAACATCTTGAACTGACTCTTTTCAAAATCGTTGAATTTGCTGATATCTGCTACATCGCCCGAAGAGAGCGTGTAAGGAAGCGGTGCTTTAACGGTGCCGGTGTAAATATTGTATCCCTTGTCAGAATAGAAGAATTTAAGGAATTCTTCTGCTCCTTCTTTACAGTTACTGTATTTCGGAATGGACGCACAGTGACCGCTGAAGTTGGTAGGAACGGAAAATCTTGCGTTGGTAACATTTTCCCAATCAGCCGCTGAAACAGTTATCCCGTCAACAACATAATCGTTTCCGCTCTTATAATCTTCAATTTTTTTATCCCCGTCAGCGACGGCGTCAATAGCCGAAATAACCTTACGGAGTTCACCGTCACCCTTTATGGTAGTGCATTTATTTGTAATGGCGGAAATAACCGGAGAACGCATCATGGCAAAGTTTTTCATCTTTTCCTTTGAACCGGACATCTCGTTGGTAAGCCATGAACCGCTTACCATCATTGATGCGGAGCCGTTTAAGAACTGTGTCTGTGCGCTGGTGTGATCGATCGAATTTGAGCCGCTCATAATATATTCGGGCGTGATGATCTTTTCATAAACCTTGAGCGCCTGATATCTGCCGTCTTTTGCGGTAAATATTTCTTTGCTCGGAGAGTTTCCCGCCGTGTCTTTGCAAGCATAGAAATTGTTTATATAGTAGTCATTGCCCTCGTATTGGCTTAAAAACATTTCGCTGAAGAAAGGCCAATATCCTCCCGATGCGAAGTGGCAGAACGGTTTGTATCCTTTACTCTTAAGTTTATCGGCAGCAATCGCAAGTTCATTTGTTGTGCGGGGGAGTTGAGTTATACCTGCTTTTTTGAAATGCTCCTTGTTATAAACAAGACCGACAACACCGCCGCCGTAACTGAGTTCATAATAATGACCGTCAGATGCTTTCACCATCGAAAGATAACCCGAATTGAATTTTTCAATAATAGGTTTGCTCTCGCCGTCGATCGTCGTATTCAAGAGATCGTCAAGCGGTTCCATTTGGGACTTGTCGCCACGCATAAGAAGGAAATACAAATCAACTGTATCACCATCTATTCCATAGGTTGCAGAAGCTGAATTCATATTTGCACTGGCATGGAATGTAGCATGATATTTGCTCTGTGAATTATTAAACTCATTCACCATTTCCTCAAGCCATTTTGAGCCGAGTCCGGCATTCCAATAACTGATCTCAATATNNATCTCAATATCGGTTGCCGAGTTCGCCGCTTTTTTGTCACTACCTCCTCCGCAAGCTGTGAGAATGGCGAGCATAGCGACAGCCAAAAGAACTGCCAAAGATTTTTTTAATGTGATTTTCATAAATATCGTCCTTTCTGTTCATTTATGTAAATATAATAATTGACTTAACCTTTAATTCCGCCCAGTGAAACATTTGTTGTTATTACCTTGTTGAATGCTATAAACAATACCAACGCCGGAATGGATACAAGAACACACGCCGCAAACAGTATATCAAGACGCGCCCGATATATCATTTCGACATTAAACTGATAAATACCGACAGGAAGTGTAGGCAAATTAGGAAGGTAAAGAAGTGCTGTTTCGTAATTGTTCCACGAAGCAAGCCAGCTCGTTAAGAACAAAGCACCGAAAATCGGTTTTGCCTGGGGAAGCATAACTTTGAAATAAATTTGGAAGTGCCCGGCACCGTCTATCTGTGCCGCCTCTGCATAAGTCCAAGATAGATTCTTGAAGAAAGCACGGTAATAAAGGAATTGTGCAGACATGCCGCCTGCCGAACAGATTACATGCCAATAACTGTCTACAAGCCCTAAACTCCTGAAAAGTTTATACTGTGCACCGCCGGCACCGTATATCGGCAATGTCAACATAACAAGAATGATAACATACGGCCATTCGCTTCCGGGGAATTTATACTTAGTGCAACAGTATGCAAATGTAACGGTTGTGAACTGCTGAATCAAACATCCGACCACTGAAAAATAGACGCTGTTGAAAAGCATATCAAAGAATCCGTGTCCGTTTACCTCAAGAGCGGTGGTTACTTCAATAAAATGAGACCACAACCATTTCGCCGGAAAAGAAAACGGATTCATAACTATCTCATCATGGGTTTTTGCACCCGACATTACCGCCCAAAACAGAATATACAAATATGTAAAAGCAACAGCGGCAAATATAAGGGAAACAAGACTGTAAATGATTATTTCAGGTATTGTTTTTCTTTTGAGAAATTTCACAAATCAGCCCTCCTAAAAGTCAACATCGTCAAATGCCTTATCGGTAAACTTTCGTATGACCAAAGATATTCCGACGGCAATAACTGTCATAATGATACCGACCGCAGACAAATAGTTATATATGTTTGAGGTAAACTCATTTCCCGAACCGTTAAGAAGCGTTTTATACATCCAGACACTAAGTGTAATTGTTTTGGTCTGTTCGGATCCTCCTGTCAACAGGAACACCTGCCCGGTCGCACCGAAAACGCCGCAAATTGTAAGGATCAGTTTAAGTGCCACCGTCGGCCATACAAGAGGAACAATAATTTTAGTGAATTCCTGCCACCAATTTACTCCGTCGATTTTCCCCGATTCAAGAACATCGTTTGGTATCCTTGCAAATGTTCCGCCCCAAATAATGAGATCTCCGGGAAATGAAAGCCAGATCATATTAGCCCAAACTACATAGTTGGCAAAACGGGAGTCTGCCAACAACTCGGGGACTTCTTCAAACCCTAACATTTGTCCGATTCCCTGCGCAATAAATCCGTTAACACCTACCATTTTCGTGAAACACATTGCAGTGCAAACAGAGAACAGTACAGCAGGCAGGAAGAAGACGATTCTGAAAAACCGATATCCTACAACCTTTTTATATATGAAGTAGGATACAAGCACTTGAGGAATAAACATTAAAAATTGAATTCCAAATGTAATAAGAGTGTTCTTAAGTGCTATCCGTATCTGGGAAGACGGCAATTTGAATTCTTCCGTAAATCTTTTGAAGTTATCTAAAGACAATGCGCCTGCCGAATTTGTGAACGCCATTCCAACGGATGATGCATTAGTGTAAACATAGAAAATCAGCCAGTTGGCAATAGGTATCGTTACAGCAAAAAGTATAAAGAGAATCTTCCCTATATCCTTTTTCTTGCGCTTCTTTTGAATAGCGATCGCACTCATTTCTTTTTCCCGCCTTTCAGAATGAAAAATCCGCCCGCAACCGCCGAGCATATCAAAACAACACAAATTGCTACTATCAGATATTTCATTAGATCAACAGGTTGATTTGCTTCTGTTGAAAGAGTTTCAAGAAATTCGTTACCGTTCTTATCTTTCCATTTCGCATATAATTGTGTCGATTCAGTAACAATATTATTGAAATTAAACGCCTTGCCGTCCAACGTACACCATTCAACAAATTTGCAGTCTTTTCTTGAGGGATCGCCCGGCTTTTTTGCATAGTATCCGTTTTTCAGCGACAGGGTCTGTATTTTTTCCTCCGGAACAAAAGAAACGGTATAAGTATATAAGCGGTTATACACATCGCCGTTTTCCTCTGTTATTGATTTGAAAAGATAATCCGACTGACCTCTGCCTGAAAAACTGATTTTTCCACTTGCGACCGAATATGTTCCTTCACTTTGAACATCATCGCTTGAGTATTTATAGGTGCTGTCTTTATATAATAGGTAGAAAGCATCATTGTTCTTACAATAGTACATTGCTTCACAACCGTCATAATCAACAAGCGCGCCTAAACGCCTGAACATTACATTCGGGTCGTTACTTTGAACTTCAAGGTCGTTATGATTTTCGTCGTAGAACTTTACATTATCAAGGGTGAAATCAATTTTTGTGTTATGACCTTCACCGAACCAGAGGGAGAAAAACTGAGATTCGGGGTTACATGTTCCGTAAAGCGACGGGAAAACCGAAAGGGTCGTTTTGCCGTTAAGCGTCATCTGAACAACGGCGGTAAAATCATCTTCAAATCTTTCGATTTCAATTATGTATGAGGCGCCGGGTTTAAGAAGCATATCGCCTGTTGTGTTTGCCGTTTCGGATTTCCCCTCGTATCTTATCATACCATTTCCGTGGGGATAACCTGCCAACGGGTCGTTGGAATAAGCAACACCGGATTGGTCAATTTCCGATTTTGTCGACCTTACCGTATATTCCATATACATTTTTTTGGTGGTGAGAGGGGTTTTGTTTGAAAGGGCAAGGTTGGTCATACCGCTTGCCTTTATGGTATACCATCTCGGCACTGAGGTGTCCTTTTGCAAAGTACTACCGGTTGTTACGGTGGCGCGGTGTTTCGGCGACCAAACGCCCAAATCATTACCGTTTTTATCGTAAAAATGAACATTTGAAAGAGTGGCGACTGTATTTCCGACCGCAATCCAAATGCCATAGTATCCGCAATGAACCGGGTTTTCATTAACGGCTCTTGAATCAAACACCAGATATTCTGACTTGTCCCCTTTCGCACGAGCTGCCGTATAACGAAATCCGGACTCAAGTGCGGTGAATTTTATAAAATATGTGTATCCGGGAAGAAGAATATCATTTTTGTCAGACCCTTTTTCGCCAAGATTATAGAAAAGCATACCGTGGTCTTTAGCGTAAGGATAACTTTCGGTAGGAGCGTCCGTTCCGGCGACGCCGCCTTGAATTCCAACTGCCGAGCATGAAGATACGGTATATGTCAAATAATATTCCGTGCCGGTTCGTGAACCGATCGTCTTTTTATTGCACAAGAAATTATCGGAAGAGCCGGCAGTGTAATAAACCGTATACTCCCTGGAACTTACCTTTACATCCGTATCAGCCTGCGCTATAAAGCTTAAGCATGAAACTAAGTAAAAAACGGCGATTATCAAACAAGTCAATCTTTTCATACCGCAAAATCCCTTTCGATTGTTTTATGTAAAACGAATAAATGTTTCCCTTTTTTGACACTATAATTATACAATAACGCCATATCCCGAGCAACAACATATTTGTACCAATTTATATCAAAATTGCATTTATTTTGTTGGTAATTCTTGACACCGTACAATCAATAATGTAAAATCATACTCGAAGGGAGGCGGTCATTATTCGATACTATTATGCCAAGCAGGTTTTTACAAATGACTTTGAGTTTTTAATACGAACAGTAACCAGTGATGCTCCAACCTATATCCATACTCATGACTATATTGAAATGGAATTTATAGTTAGTGGAACCGGTACTTACAGAGTAGATGATGCCGAGTTTGACCTACGCAGAGGAGACATCTTTTTGCTTGACGAAAAGCATACACACAGTATTCTTTGCGATAATGCTTCAAAGTATTTTACACTTTATTTCACAAAAGATTTTCTCAAGTCAATCTTCCCTTTTGATGACCGAAGCGTTGATGCTTATAGCGAGTTCTTTGAAAATAATTATTTTTCGCATATTTCCTTTGACGACGAATACGTTATAAGAGTCGAAAATATTCTCGGGCGTCTGCTTTCCGAATTTTCCTCGCAAAAGAAGGAATACAAATCGTATGTTAAAGTGCTTTTGAGCGAATTGTTTCTCGAAATGAAGCGCGCCGAAAGAACCTCTTCAAAAAAACCGACTAAAAGGGATTCCCTCTCCGTAATGCCGCGCGTTACCGATTATATCGATGCTCACTGTTTTGAAAATATAACGCTAACGTATATTGCAAGTCTCTATAATTTCAATCACGCATACTTTGGTCGCGTTTTTAAAAAAATCAACGGAAAATCATTTAACGAATATATAAAAGACAAAAGGATGGAACAAATAGTATTTGACCTTACCACATCGAATATCCCGATCGATGACATAGTCGGAAATTCCGGATATACCAATAAATCCTTCTTCTACAAAGAATTCAAGAAAAAATACGGCTGCACCCCCTCGGAATATCGAAATAAAAACAGATATATTCCGGAAGAAAACGGGAATTAAGCACTAATGGGAGGTTTTTCATTTGTCTATCAGATATTTAGAAGATTCAAAATCATTTTTCCTTACCGCAAAAGACACAAGTTATGTATTCAAGCTTCACGAGAACAACCGTATTCTGTCACTTTATTACGGCAAGCGTCTGCCGGACTGCGATCTTTCGCACTTGTTTTACGTTCAACCTAGAAGCTTTGCCCCGATACCTGCCGACGCTGACGAAGATTTCTTTTCACTTGATGCAACGCCGCAGGAATATCCTTTTTTTGCAAATGGCGATTTTCGCTCACCCGCCGGCGCTTTGACCTTTGAGGACGGCTCAATCGTATGTGATTTTCGTTACCGCTCACATAGGGTAGAAAAGGGGAAAGAGTCAATTCCCTTCTTTCCTCAAACGGTTGCCGGCGAAAACGACTGCGAAACCCTTGTTGTTACCCTCGCCGATGATACCGCCAACGTTGAACTTAAGCTATACTACACGGTTTTTGAGGACCTGAACGTTATAACAAGAAAAGCGAAACTCGTAAACAAAGGAGATAAATCTCTCAGAATTGACCGCGCGCTCAGCTTATCGCTTGATCTACCCGACTGTAATTACGATTTTATCAACCTCTTTGGCTCTCACTGTAAGGAACGCCATATGGAGCGGATTCATCTGCATCACGGTATACAGTCTGTTGAAAGCAGAAGAGGTGCTTCAGGGCATATGAATCATCCGTTTATCGCCCTTGCCCGCCCCGAAACGACCGAAGAAAGCGGCGAAATTTACGGATTCAGTCTTATCTATTCAGGCAATCACTTATGCCTTGTCGAGGTCGATCAATTTGAAACGGTCAGAGTTCAGTGCGGAATAAATCCTTTCAATTTCGGATGGGAGCTTAAGGGCGGTGAAAACTTCTTGACCCCCGAATGCGTTATGGTGTTCAGCGACAAAGGTATCGGAGATATGTCCCGCACCTTTCACGATCTTTACAGAAACCACCTTGCACCGTTAAAATACAGAAGCGCTTCCCGCCCCATCGTTATAAACAGTTGGGAAGCTGCGTATTTTGATTTTGACGAGAAAAAGCTTTTCGATATTATCGACAGTTCGGCAGGACTTGGTATCGATCTGTTTGTTTTGGATGACGGATGGTTTTTGGGCAGAAACAATGACCGCACATCATTAGGTGATTGGACTCCCGATCCGAAAAAACTACCCAACGGACTAAATTCGATAATCGACCGTTGCAGGAAAAACGGTCTAAAATTCGGGTTATGGTTCGAGCCGGAAATGATATCGCCCGAAAGTTTTTTATACAAAGAGCATCCCGACTGGGCAATAACGGCACCAAACAGACCGAACACATTAAGCCGAAATCAATTAGTTCTTGACTTGACAAAATCTCAGGTGCGGGAATATATTATATCCACCGTTTCGGATATACTTGAAACATACGATATATCTTATGTTAAATGGGATATGAACCGTCATATAACCGAGTGTTATTCTGACGGACTTCCTGCCGACCGACAAAGAGAATTTCATCACAGGTATATCTTAGGCCTTTACGAGGTACTTGAAACAATAACATCTGCTTTCCCCGATGTTTTATTTGAAGGATGTTCGGGCGGTGGCGGCAGATTTGATCCTGCTATGCTCTATTACTCGCCGCAGATTTGGACGTCGGATGACAGCGACGCCGTTGAACGAATGAAGATACAGTACGGAACAAGTATTGTATATCCACTCTCCGCAATGACGGCGCATATTTCGGTTGTCCCGAATCATCAGATAATGAGGGTTACCCCGTTTTCGACACGAAGCAACGTCGCAATGTCCTGCTCTTTCGGCTATGAGCTCGACCCTTGTAAACTCAGCGAAGAGGAACGAATTGAAATCAGGAAAAACAATGATTACTACAGGCAAATCGAGCCACTTGTTTTATACGGCGATTTCTACCGTCTTAAATCTCCGTTTAAGGATAACTACAGCTCATGGATGATTGTTTCAAAGGACAAAAATAATGCCGTTATGTGGTATTTTGAGGCCTTAACTGGCCCCGCCGTTCCGATAAGAAGGATTCGTCTTGCCGGACTTGACCCCGAAGCAGTTTATCATATTAAGGAACTCCAAAAATCTTTTACCGGAGCCGCGCTTATGAATGCGGGGCTCTCAGTACCGATATTATACGGCGACTTTAATTCGCTTCGCTATACGATAGAGCGGGAATAAAATAGAAAATGCCCGAATCCCTTGATAATATAGGGGTTTCGGGCTTTTTTCTTCAGCGTACCATATTCGTACCAATCACGGTATTACACGACAAAATAAGATAGCATTGATACGATTTTGCTTTGTTTGTGCGGGACCAAATGTGCATATGTGTTGAGTGTTGTTTTAATATCTTCGTGACCCAACCGCTCGCTTAATGTCAGCGGGGATACCCCCAATTCAATATGGTGGATCGCGTACTGTGTCGTAATTCGTGAACATTTATTTTACGGATACCGGAAATGTCACAATATGTATTGCCGTCAACAAATTCTTTTACCGGGCGAATTTTGTCGTACCAAAGGTTTTCAAGTGTTGTCATACAAGCAACATCTCGTTTCTAACGATCTCTTCGGCGCGGTTGCGGATGGAATCCATGCGGCGGTCTCGCCTGCCGGCTCGGTCGGCGCTTCTGCCTTTCGGCAGAGGTGTCCACCGGACACCCGCACCCCATTCCATTTGATTTTTTGCTTTGAGTTGCTCGGTAACACCTTCGGCTTGTTTCATCCTATTTACCAGTTGAGAAAACATATCCTCTGCCTGACGGTCAATATTCTCGATATGTTCTTCCAGTTTTCCTGAGAGCATAAGCCCTGAATATGTAACTCTCTTGTGGTTACGAAGATAATCGTGATACATCATCCCAAATCTGCCGACCTTTGGTGATTCCGGCGTTTCAAGGCAAGGTATGTAATAATCGCCTACGAGCTCATAATCAAGCCCGTTCTTTTCATCATAAATAAATCTTCCCATTATTTTACACTCCTTTGATTTTTATCAAAGAATTGCAATAGACGAGCGATGTCCTATAAATATGTGTGCTGATATTGCCGGTTTTAAAGTGTTAATTTTAGATTGGCTAAGAACACCCGCACCAAACTCTAAAAATCCGAACCTTTTCACCATAGGTGAATCGTTCGGATTTGTTTTTTATTTTACTTATCCGAACTTTAACACAAATATTAAAAATTCGGAGGGTAAAGACAAATGAAAAAGACAGACGAAATCAAAAACATCGGTAAATGGGGCAGATTGCATTATGACTATCTTTATAACAATAAGAGAACGGTCATAAATGCAATGCGGATGAAAGGCACTCTGCAAGCGTATTTGGAGCAATTTGATAATGATACCCAAGATACCTTTGAAAAGCTCGTAAAGCGTACAGCGAGAGCGGAGAATGTTACAGAAGAACTAAAAGCCACAGACCAAATCGAATGGCTCTGCCGGATGAATAATATCCGCAATCGAGTGGAAGAATTCGTGCTCAAAGAGTTTGTGTATCAGTAAAGCAAAAGGGCGGGGAGCAAAACTCCCCACCACTATTACTGAAATTATTGTTTGTGTACTAGTTTTTCTTCGCTTTCTATGAAAGAATCAGCAAGTTTGCTATATTGCTGTGAGACTATCCCAAATATTGTGTAAACCTCCAATGTGGTGTAGAATAGAGACAACACATTGGAGGAATTATTATGTCAAAAAGAAGAAATCGAAGTCCTGAGGAACAGGCAAGAAGAGAAAAAATCAAGGAGTTGTTGCAACTAAGCAATGTAGGCAGTATGGCGGATATCCAGAATCTGTTCAAAGAAACCATCGCCGAATTTATGGAAAACGGCTTGGAAGCGGAATTGGATGATGAACTTGGATACAGCAAATACGGCTACAAAAACAAAGAAGGCACCAACAGTCGGAACGGACACAGCCCAAAGACCTTGAAGACAAGCTTTGGAATATCGAGATTGAAACTCCCCGCGACAGAAATGGTGAGTTTGACCCACAACTACTGAAAAAGAATCAAATAAGCATTACGCAGGATGTGGAAGAAAAGATTTTGTTTATGTACGCCAAAGGCATGACGACCGGAGATATCGAAACACATATACGGGATATATACGGTCTGGAAATATCTGACACAACCGTAAGCCACATTACAGATAAAATACTTTCTATTGCGAAAGAATGGCAGCAAAGACCGCTTGAGAGCATATATGCAGTAGTGTTTTTAGACGCCATTCATTACCATGTCAGAAGTGAAGGACAAATCGTAAAGAAAGACGTATATATCGCAATCGGTATCAATCTTGACGGTAAAAAAGACGTACTTGGTATGTGGGTTGGTGAAAACGAAAGTGCCAAGTTCTGGGTGACTGTTCTGAACGGATTGCGCAACAGAGGCGTAGAAGATATCTTTATTGCCTGCACGGACAATTTAACCGGATTTTCCGATGCGATTGCCGCCGTATTCCCGAAAACCGATATCCAGAACTGTATCATCCACCAATTACGCAATTCAAGCAAATATGTTTCTTACAAGGACATAAAGGCACTTATGGCGGATTTGAAAGCGGTCTATGCCGCACCGGACGAAGTTTCCGCCTTAGCAGCACTGGAAGACTTTTCAGCCAAATGGGATAAGAAATACCCCAAAATTTCACAGTCCTGGCAAGCAAATTGGGCAAACTTAAGCACCTACTTCAAATTCCCGGCAGAATTGCGGAAACTCATTTACACCACCAATGCAATTGAAGGGTTTAACCGTCAATTACGCAAGGTAACAAAATCCAAATCAGTATTTCCAACCGATGATAGTCTGTTCAAAATGCTGTATCTGGCAATGATTGACATTACCAAAAAATGGACGGGCAGGCGGCAGGATTGGAGTGCTATTCATGCACAATTGGCAGTTTACTACGCCGACCGTATGCCCGAGTAGCAAGTCCTGCCCGACAAGTCAAGGGTCAGGATAAACGGCTTTGCCGCCCTTGACTTGCCGACCGGATCTGTGCTATATTGCAAATATGGCAGCATCGGAAACTTCCGCTGCCGCCACAAAAAATCATATCCTATTTTCACTGCATTTCTGCGTTTACACAAAATTCGGGATTGAGCCGGTTACAAAAACTTTAAACGCTTCAGAAACCGTATTTTACATATCTTTTCTCATCAACAAGGCAATGAACAAGCAGCCACCTGACCGGCGACTGCTCATATCCTAAAATCTTTTCATTTTAACTCTTTACCCCAACTATTGACAAAGAGCCCATAAATATAACCCCCGTAAAACTTTTATGCCACTTCCTTTTTTGTTTCTTTAACAAAAAGTGTGGCAACCACACCTATTGCTCCTATTAAAGACCATAAAACAAACACTGCGCTCCATCCAATACTACTCATAACAGTTGCAAAAAGCATATTAGTAAAAGCCGCCGCAATATAACCCGTGCAATCAAGCACACCGTTAACACTTGAAACCTTTCCTGTTTTTCCAAGTCCCGGTATATATATACTCCAAAGCAATGCTGAGCAACAACTCATAGCCATAAGTGCTAAAATCAATAAAATGAGTGAGAACCACCTGTTTGATACCATAAGTAGTCCTGCAAACATAACCGCCGCTACAGAAAATGTTACACGCATCATAGCAATATCTCTTTTATTTATTGCTCTGAAAATTGCAAGAGCAACAAAGGGCATTAAAGAACGAACTAATGAAATTNNATTTCAACCAGACAAGCCACAACCATATAAAACCCGAATTTTTCAATTTTGAAAACAGAAAAAATCGCAGATATTCCCTGTGCTTTAGAAGTTTGATAGATGATTTGTTTTTTCTTTTCTAATACTGACAAAACCACATATGCCACAAAAGCAAAAATCATAGCCACAACACTTGCCACAATAAAAACAAAACGCCAATTTCCTTTCATTGCNNGGACCTGCAAAAGATGCAAACGAGAAAAACACGCATATATTTCTCGCATGATACGGCGATGAGTTTTCTGAAATTATCTTCATAAGAGGACCTCTAACCATCGAAAGTCCAAAACCAAAAACCGCGAAAGATAAAATCTGTAGAACACCTGAATCTATAAATGGGAACACAATGAAAGACAATCCCGCAATCCAAATACCCATAACAACCATTCTTTTTGGCGAAAATAAATCACCCAAAAAGCCGTTTACCAACTGACCCGCAGCATAAAAAATCATATAAGTTGAAGAAAGCATACCTATATGCTCAACCGTAAACTTGCCTGTCTCGAGAAGTTGAGGTGTTAAAACACTTAATATGTGTCTAAGATAATAGTTTGCTAAANNGTTATTGCCTTCTTAGTTTCTGCCTTCATTTCCTAACCATCTGCCTGATAAAAATAAATTTAATTATAAATAGACTAAAACTCACTTTTTAACCAATTATGCTCTCGCCGACACAATCTGTTGAATAAGGTGAATAATCGTCATTTATTGTGAAAGTTGCGTTAAGTCTAATATCTTGAGAAGAAGCACCTACATAAATATTGTATATGCCATTCTCAACCACATATTTTCTTAACATTGTATTGTAATAAGCAAAATCAATATAATCCGCAATATTTTATAAAACCACTTGAATTAAAACAGCAGGGGTATTATCAAATCCGATTATTCCTTTTTCTCTCCCCAAAAGTCTTAGTAACTCTCCTGTAATACTAAGTTTGTTGCCATCAATTACAACTTTATCTGTAACCTCAAAAGCTTCATCACTTAGCATATATTGCGCATAAATCTTTGCATTATTGGGTATATCTTCAACAAACTCAACAACAAGGTTTTTGTAGTAACCAAATACTCCTATTGGAGCGATAATGCTATTGGGATAAATTGTTACATTAGCTGGTACATAAAGTTTATTATTAGGATCAATAACTCTATGTAATGTACAAACACAATATGCATTAGTTTTATTATTGCATGAAGCCATAACAAAAGGTGGTTCATCTAATTCTTCAACTAAAGGTAATCTTGTTCCACGGGCAGTTATAGCTGGTGCTGTAATTTCAAAATAATGACCTATAAACTCAGCCCATTCATTACAACGCGCATCACCATAACGATAATCGCGCAAACGGTTATCGGATTTAATATAATCCGCATCAAATATTGACATAGGTGGTGATAATCTCTGCCAGTTCAACGCTGCATTAACATCATTTCCTCCATACATAATGCCCATATTCAAACTCAATCCTGCCGCAATCAAAGGTGAACTTTCTACATTTATCAGGCCTTTTACACCATTTTTCATGTTATTTTTATCCGCATTAGAAAGCAATCCATCAACTCGACAAAGAGTTACATTATCAACAAATGGCTCTACCACATCATATGTACGAAAAACATCTGAAACTTCAAAAATTTCCGCCATATGCTTAGCCTTAGGTTCATCTGGGGTTTTAATACCCCTATGAGGAGGTTGTCCGTCAGCATGCTCAATATAAATATCAGGAGCATTTGCTTTTATGCATTCAGTCATCATTTCACAATACTCTCTAACAAAACAATGCTTACCCCAATCAACTTTCCAATAAGTTATTCCTGCCTTTTTGCTCCAAATTGCACGCTCTGTCCAATATCGCCTTGCTTCTTCCAACGTGGCATCATCCTTTTCGTTTGACATTTGCGCACATACCCAAAGACCTAATCCCGCATAACCTAATTCCTTAATTCTTTGTGATAAAGTTTTTAATTTTTCTATTGGGTCAGCCCCAAAATTAGGGAATTTATCATTATCTAATTCAAGTGAACCAAAAATGTGAATAGAATCTGAAACATCAGTATCAAATGGAACATCCCAACCATCATCAAGTAAAAAATATAATCCCGAACGATATTGTTGTGGTATAAGATGATAAAGGGAATCCTCTCTAAAAAGCATTTCTGCCGTCATAGCATTACGCTGTTTAACCTGCATGTTTATACCATCTATACCGAATTTTTGAGCCATCGCATACTGAGTTTCCCATGTGCAAAGATAATTTCCGTTTGCTTCAAATGGTTTATTTATTAGATTCATAATATTCCCCCACGTCATTCACTAAATATTATAAGATACACTTATAGAGCATATTCGTTTTACTGTTTAAGAATTCTATTTCTGTATATTCTAACAGATCAATTTAACAAATATGCTCTACAATTATTAAATTTCGTTTTTAACGGTCTGCTATTCGCCTATGCCCTCCGGCCAAAAAATGCGTGTGCGCGGTTCATCCCCCGTATATGCCGGCCAGACATATGCTGCAATATCATATTTTTTCATATGTTCTCTCATTCCCTTAAAAAAGCGATTCTCACCATTTGTAATTTGTTATTATCCGNNCCCCGCCGCTTGCACCGTATGGCGCAATATACTGTGGAATTCCGCCGTCTAAAATATCGCGATGGAAAAAGTGTAAATGTCCGGCAAAAACCGCTTTTACATTGTTTTCTTGCGAGGTAACCATTTCATAAACCTTTCGGTTATCTAAACCTTCATCTTGTAAACTTCCGAAAATGTAATCGTGCCCATGCCACCAGGTTTTGTTGTCCTGGCTTAATGTTGCCGCATAAAAGGGTATGTGCTGAAGTAGAATGATATTTTTTTCTTGATGAAAGGGTTGTTCCAATACATCAGCCAATCCAGCCTCGTAATACCCAATAGAGTTATCCACTCCGAGAAAAGTTAATTCCCCAAATTGCTTTTTATGGAAATAAGGATTCCCCTTTGTATAATCGTTGAATTGGTGACGATGCAAGAATTTTGCAACATTTTTTTTATCTTCATCAGCATACTGCCAGTCATGGTTGCCAAGTACAAACATATACGGAACCGGTAGAGCATACAAGACATCCTTTAAGTATTCTAAAGACTTCTCCGAAGGACAATCAATGATATCCCCGGAAAACAGCACAGCGTCCAATTCCGAAGCATGCGCATGAATGTATTCGATTAAGGCATTCATCCGCTCAGTGGGGTTAATACCATCTTCCGAAAAGTCTTTTATTCTGGGTCTTAAATACTCAGCGCGGTCAGATCGTTCTCTTTCATCATAGAGCACCGCATGTAAATCCGCAATGTGAAGAAACCGATATTCCCTCTGAATTCCGTTTATCATCAGTTCCTCGGTTTTGATATTGAGTATTTTCTTTTTTTCCAATATCTTTGCGGCATCTGGAAAAGGAATTTCAAGTGTTTTTACAAGGCTTTCCTGCAAACTGCTGTCCGGAAACGCCAAACCGTTTTCCCATAAAGGCACATACCGATTCCAAATATTGAGTTTCGCTGCCAATTCATCACAGCTTAATCCCATTTTTTCTCTATATTTTTTCAGTATGCCGCCAACCTCTAATTCCGTCATAACAATAATCCTTCCTTGGTTTTCTGATTGTGAAAAGAAGAAGCCTGTATCACACAGTACTTTCTGCCCCTAGC
>LXOW01307865.1_pt1 | contig 47348 bp, 67 predicted proteins | sample 1368591 | NCBI WGS metagenome assembly LXOW01 (sample SAMN04884650, study PRJNA319009) | bovine gut metagenome | isolation source: Cow rumen | host: Bos taurus | place: Italy: Legnaro (PD) | collected 2014-07-09
GCACATAATACAACGAGGATGAATGCATAAGTAAACATGGTTACTTGCCCTCCACTGTATAGAGTTCAAATGCGGATGAACCGAGTAGAGGATAATGAGAGTTAATCCAGATTTTCTGGTATGCCTGCTCACGGATGTCCTTTTCGGACTGCAACGGGTATTGGAGTAAGTTTGCCATATTTTTGTTTCCTTATGTTTGACTTACCAAAATATACATAAATAACACATCCCTGTCAAGGGGTGTGCCTAAAAAAATCGTGTATGAATTACAGCTCAACGTAATTTGGTTAGGGATTTACCCTTGCTGATATGCGCGCAATAGAAATAGATGCACCTGGCGAGTGAGTTGGCACGTTGCCGATGGTCGTTTAAGATACTGCCTATCAAATACACATATGCTTGTACAAAGCAACTTAACGGATTCTCGAAATATGCAGTGAATTTTCCCGAATTACATGCTTTGCTTTCTTCCTCGGATGGCATAAGTTTCGAAATGAACGGATATCCAAGTTCGAAGGTTTCAACATTCACCTGAAAAACTACGTGTGGAACACCGTCCGTGTCTTTATACGAATACTCAAACAAGTCGTCGGTTTGCTGTTCATCGCATCCTATTTTGTGAAGGGCATCGACGATGGGCTTAACGTTTTCATCGAATGCCTCGCCGTATCGGTCATTCCAACTGTCGAACCAGCCCTTATGTTCAGATTTCCGTTTATCTTTAACGGTTTTCACAGCGTCATATATCTTGTATTGTTTGTTTTCCATAGTTGTATATCCTTATGTATAAAATTATCCAAAAGTTATTGAACAGCCAGTTTCCATCCCGTCAATCTTGTCGATATTGGTGGCTTTGAACTCGCTGAGACGGAACTTGTCGTACCCTTTTCTCCACATGGGGTCGTAATTCGTCTTTTTGGCAACCCTCTTAGCTTCATCGGCTGTTGCGGCCCTGACGATACAGAAGCGGTTGAAATCGGACGTGGTATGTTCCACAAGGTATAATCTGGGGTTAGTCATCATCTATCCTCCAATGTCGTATCAGCTACGGCTTTGTGAGGGTGATAAAGTTCAATGTCTCGGACAGGCGGGTTCTCACTTACAGAACACGCCACGAACAGAAATGCCAAGAATGCTACAACATGTTTCATACGGTTTCCCTAGCCTTGATTTCGTCAACCTTGTTCATCTCCCGCAAAACAAATTCAACTGCACCGCCAGGGCCACCCTTTTCCAACAGGGAGTTAAGCTGTGTCGTGTAGTATGATGCGGCAGACTTGAGAACGACAGCCCTTGGGTAGATTCTATTATTTCTTGTAACGCAGTCGGCATGTGCAAGAAGGTAATCTATGGTGGGTATAATTTCCATCATTTCCACTCCAATTTTCGATACAGTTCCATGTAAGCGACGAATTCATCGGCGGGAATTGTGGGCAACACCTCATGATGGAACGGGGACGCATTGACATGGTTCAAAACGGGTTCGTACTTCGGTTCAGGCTTGTCTATCGCACGGGGCCCTGCATAGTAAGTGTACTGTTTCAGCGGGCAATATCCGACGGGTGTCTTGGCGAGGCCATACTTCTCGGTGAACACGCACTGGATGCTCTTGTCTTCGCTCTCGATAAAGCTGTGTTCCTTGTCGTACTTGTAACCGTCAAGCATCTTTTCAAGGGCAATCCTGCACTTCAAGTTTTCATCCTTCGGTGCATGCCATGTTTCATGGCATTCTTCTACGGATTCATATCCAGTATCGGAATCGGAGGAAATGTGGCAGGAATGTCCGTAAGGCACTTCGACAATCCTGAGCAAGTTTCCGTCATTGATATTGTCAAGTTCGGAAAAGTCCCCGTTGAGCTTCTCGATGAACGGGATTAGCAAGGAACGGAACTCGTCGCTGCAATAGGTAATGCACGTTGCGAGTTCAGATGCGTCATTCTCGAATTCATAGGTAGCCTTGTCGATAAGTTCCTTCTTCCGTTCGGGTATCTTCTCGGCAAGGAACAAAACGGTTTCCCAATTGAGTTGGAAACCGCCGATTGTATTGGCTACCAGAAACTTCTGTACAGGTGCTTTCATTTCTTCTCCTTCATCTTGCGGAAGCTCCACTTGTCGAAACCCTTGGAATCACGAATCTGGTCGTCGGTTCCGACAGGCATCGTTGGCGTGGTGTTGTTCGTGAGGACGTTCCCGATGAACATTTCCAGTTCCTGCATTGCAGTGTACGGGTCGAGCTGGGTTACCAACCTGATGTCTTCCTCGATGTTCTGCAACTTGTAGTCAAGCCCGCACTGAATCATTTCTGAAATAGGGATTGACGTGAGCTTAGGGTTTACAATAACCGTGTAGTCATAGTTCTTGCTATGCGGACTATACTTGCTTCCATTATAGCCGACAGCAAGGATGGGCGAATTGAACTGCACGAAAATGTCGTGTTTCCAGAACGGGTCGGAACCCATGTCAACGATGGGGTCGCCCTTAGAGAACCACGGGAGCTTCTCTTGGATTTCTTCCTGCTTGACATAGTGGTACTCAGCGTCAAACGGGTCCTTGGAACGCTGATACCTGTAGCAATGGAACCACTTTCCGCAAAAGCCGATGTGGAACAGGGTCTGGCAGGAATTGAACACTGCGAACCACTCGTTACGCCCCGTACATACTCGGCTCGGAAGCTCCTGTTGGCGAACGACACTTTCCTTTCGGGTGTGCCGTTCATACACGATGGACGGGTCGTTGAACACATTCAACGCACAGTCGTAGTAGTCTTTGAATTTTGAAAATATACGCATACTTACAATATAGTTAATAAAAACTATTTGTCAAGGGGCGGAGTGAAATATTTTTGCTGTGTGAAACCATTGTCTTCCAGCTTCGAGATGCAGAGCAAGTGAGGAAGCTTTCCACCTTCTTCATACACCGTGTCGTCGAGCATTTCTTCAATCATCTTCTTGAAATCAGGGGCTTCTTCGCCGCTCCACATGCACATGTAACGCCACCTGCATATATAACGGTTCTCTTCGTCACGGGTGTTCATCGTGGTCGCATCGAGACGGCAAGTAGCATGCTTGTCGCTAGTTGCGTTGATGAGGATTGATATGGAAAGAAGATGCACCTTTTCGTTGAGCTTTGGTGCGTCACGGTAGACGATATTGTATTTCAGCACGTCTTGGTACTGCACGGGAGTCTTGTCATCGAGCTTGGTGACATGTTCTTCCGCAAAGACGGGTTCAACATGGGGAACTCCGTATTCGGCGAACGCACCTTCGATGAGTTCTACTGTACGGTTGAGGATTTCTTCGACATCTTGGTTTGACATGATGTTTCTTACCATCTTGCATCTCCTTTACATTGACAGGAACAGTTTCCAAATCTTCTTTGATTTCTCGATATTCGCCTTATGGAGGGATTCCACGGAAGCGGACAGGTTGACAAGGATGTTGTCCTTCGGGGTGTTCATCCAGTGTTCGTAGATTGCTTGGGTGACCTCGTGTGGAGCCTTGAAAGTCATTTTAGTTAGAAAGTCGTAGTAGTTTTCATCCATAGGATAATCCTCTTAGTAAGATTCCAAAGCGTGTCTTTCTTCGTAATCCTGTTCTTCTGAGCGTTGCTTGTACTTTTCTCGTAAATACTGCAAGGACTTTTCAAAATCAATTCCGTTGTCCTTGTTTTTAAGCACCCATTCCGCACCAGCTATAAAAATGCTGTATGTATCAACAAAGTTCATTGCAGTTTTCGAGTATTCCAGCGTCTTATTCGTCATCCGTTCGGTCGTATGACTTGTTACACTATATGTAGGTGGAGCGGGGTCCTTGTCCGAACCGTGCCTGCAAAACAAGTAATACGCATCAATAGCCTCTTTTCCAGTACACCAGTCTAACGGAGTGAGCGAATAGAAAGAATCCTCAAAATTGAACTGATGGTCTTTCGCTTCGACCTGTTCACCGACCTCCTTGAATTCGCTAGTTCTGTATACAGGCTTTCCCTCGGAATAAGCCTTCATGATTGCAATTTGCTCATCAATGCTCTGTTTAGGCATGACATTCTCCTATCTAGTACACAAAACGATTTCGATTACCAGAGATAGAATCAGGGGCACAACCCATGTGAACTCAACTCCGATACACATACAGCCAATTTTAAACACAAAGCTCAAAGCACAAACTATAACAACGTATGCAACAAGAAGTAGGAAAGCAGATGCGATGGCATCGAGCGTGGTAATCCTGCCCTGCTGCTCATTTTCAATACGAAATGAAATAATAGGTTTACTCGACATAGAACACCAAATGTAAATTTTCGTTTACTAACATTTTTCTCGACATTAACATTTCGAAATGTTAGCATCAGTAAAAATGTTAAGCGCTTAACTTCTTGCGCTCTTTGGCTTTACGTTCGATTACGACACAAAGTACGGCAGCGGCGATATAAAGAAGGGCGGTAATAATTTTCCTTTTCATGATAGACTCCTGATGTTAAGGTTGCATAAAAATATACATAAATCCATGTTTCCTGTCAAGGGATTTGGTTGACAGATGGCAGAAAATATACTATATTTATTTTTACAAGGAGATTCGTATGACCGAAAAGGAATACATGAAGAAGGCTTTCCAATGTTTTGCCAAGAACGGGTTTAACCCGATGGACCTTATCCCTAGCGGAATTGAAATGATAATCTATGATGGGTTCAGACATGGGAGAACCCCAGAAGCCGTTGTTGAAACATACAAGCAAGAACACAGATTTAAATAATTCAATAAGAGGTGTAATATGGCTAACGAGAACGACGAATGCAGCCTGAAACGGCTGTTTGACTACCTTTATCCTACCGACGTGTGGTTCGAATACCGCTCGACTTCGGCGGATGGTGCTTACATCAAGGTGCTTCTATACAATGATTTGTGGGTTACGGTCTATCCATATATCGACAATACGTTCAAGGTTGTCCACCACGACAACAATTCGAATCCGAAGGAAAAGGTTCTCTACTGGTCATATAAAGACCTGATTGAATATCTTTCCGTAAACTACGAGGGCTAACATGAATCCGAACGACATTCCCGCAAACAAGTTGGACAAGCTCCGCACATACTACATCAACACGAAGGGTGGATTTATCGGAAAGGAATCAACCGATGAAAAACTACAATTCGTGATGGAAGGCTACAAGGCACTCACTTTCGACAAGGCGGAGGCCGCAGTAAAATTTGCTCACAACCTCGTCGAATCAATGGGCATCCCGCTTGCACGAGTGTTCTATTGCAGTAACCAGCAGCAACATCACGGCATCGCATTGCTTCGTCGTGATGGTGAAAAAATAAAGTATATGTACATCGGTCAATCCGATACTCCTATGCAGTTACAGGGCGGTCTGCAAGCATTGTTGAATCGAGTTAACCAATCAAGGAGATAGACTATGGGTCACTATATCGACTTCAAATCAGGCGTTCAGCATCACATTCGCAACAAGTTCCTAGCCGCTAATAACAATAACCTGCCAGAGGCGGAAAGCTGTGCGACTTATCTGGCAGATGAACTCACCGATTTCATTAGGTATTGCTTCGACAACTTCGGTGACGACTTAAAAGAAAGATACCGTTGCTCAATCGGAATATTGGCTAAAATTGATTCGGTAGACCACCCAGAACGATACAAGAACTACAACATGAGTTCAATGTTCGATGTACACCTTTGTGCAGGACGAATAATGGCAAAACACGCCATACAACAGGAAGACGTGCCGCTTTCTCAAATTGAAAATGATGTTCTGGCATCACTGAAAGCAACACAAGCCATGTCTAATCAATTTCAAGGAACGTAATAATCGTCATGGTCGGTGATTGCATCGAACACCCACGAAAGCAGTCCTATAACCAATAGAAACACGACAAACACCAGAGCCGCAACGACTCCTGGTGCCATCATTCCGTACAGAGCTCCAGCTCCGTCACAGCCAGCGTTCTGTGCGGCAAGAATAGTGATAGTTGTAGATAATTCGGTACTCATATACAAATTGTTTATTGGAAATCTATGCGAATTTATTCAAAAAACGCAGTGACAATGGTCACTGCGTGTTCTGTATCACTCTGATGAAAGATTACAACACCTAGTAGTCTTCGTGTTTGAACCCTCTGAAATACGTATCGACCGTATTCTTGAGGAGTGCAACAGTCTGGTCATCCATGTGGAAACGGCCCTTGTTTATTTCAAGAGACTTGTCAATGTTGCCATCGTCGTGTCTCATCGTCGCTGCGAACCAGTCGCAAATCAACTCAATCATATCGACAAGGTTCATCCCGTTCACTCCATTGGTGAAATGTTCGGGGTGATGTCTGTTTTCCGCATAGTGATGTTCAAGAGCCTTTCTCAGACCTGCCAGAAACTCCTGATACTCAGGAGAACCGTAGGTGCAGTTTTTGAGCTTCGGCGTGTACTCGTCAAACAGTTCCTTCTCGGGAGGAAGCAACTTGGAGTCATCATGATGGTCGGCCCTGTTCATGATGTCCTTTGCCATAGTGTACATCTGAATGCGAATGTCATCCGCATGGTTCATGATGTCCTTTGCGACAAGGCCCATGAGCATGCGAACGAAGTCACGATGCTTGTTGGTATCGGCGGTAGAATCGTAGTGTTCTGGCATTACTTCTTCTCCTTGGTGTCATTGCTTGCGAAAAGAGCGTTGAAATCATCCAGATGGAGCTTGTCCCAGATTTTGGATTCCTTCATTCTTTTTTCCACTTCTGCTTTCTGCTCGGGAGATGCCGTCTTGAAGAAGTCAATAACCTTGCTCATATTATTTGCGTCTTCTTTACATTCTGCAGGAAGAGCATCAACACGGTACTGCGGGATTTCACCGTTGAACAGATATCCAGCCTGATTCGTGATGTTTCTGAGGATGACACCAGCGAAACGGATATATGCGTGACGGAGGAACGTCATTTCAGGATTCTGCCTTGCCGTGTGCTTCGGAGGAAGATTTTCCAGTTCTTCCTTAGTGAGCGTGCGGAGAATAGTCTTGCGGACGATGAAGGTTCCCTGCATGTTCATCGCTTCCTTGTCGAAGAACAGGTCACCATTCCATTCAGTCGGGCTCCACTTCATCTTGTAGCCAGCATTCTTAATCATTTCGAGCTTGTCATCGCTGTTCTTGTTGAGAAGTTCCTTGTGCGGATAAAGGGTCTGTGCAATCATGCTGATGGCGTTCTTGATGGAATCTGCTTGTCGCCAACTGAGAACGAGGGCGGCAAAGTCCATGTGAGGAACATTCCATGCACGGCAATCGAAGTAAGCCGTGCGGTTTCCGATGCGAGATTCAAGCTTGGTGAACTCAACGTCATGCACGAGATAGTTGAACTTCACGCTGGCAACAGCGGAAAGCATGCTGCAAATCTTCTGGATTCGACCACCGAAGTAGTAATCGCCGATATGCGGCATCGGTTTCAACACAAGGCTGATTTCATCGGACTGGGTATAACCGATTACGGCATTGCATTCTTCCATGAGTGCGGTAGTTACACGGCACATGACCTCTCGGAGTTCGGCATCGAACGGACGCAAGCAGTTCTTGGTCACGTTGTGGAATGCACGACCGTCAAGACGGATGCACACGGGAAGGCCAGGAACGAGGGTTCGTTTCGCTTCGATTCCCTCATATTCCTTCATGAAGATGTCCAAGTTTGAATATGACATAGTTTACCTCTTTAGGTTTGATTCGATAATTTCTGCAAGTTTAGCCTCTACCACGTCATTCTGGTAGGCTGCGTTAAAAGTCTTCGACATGCAACGTGGAAGATAACAGGCCTTGTTGATGACATCTAACAAGGACATCCCATCATCAGCCTTGCCAATGATTGAACCGTCTTCGTCAAGCGCTACGTAGAACAACTCGGCGTTCAATATCATGAAGATATCACCTTTGGAAGAGACGCAATAATCCACCGTGATTAAGGGAACTTTCTGCCTCCCGTCAGTCGCCAAATGGTATTCGTACAATACCTTAGTGCAACAACGGTCTTCATCGTCGAATTGACCCTTCTTGATAGGGACTATGCCGTTATCGGAAAGGACTTTATCCAACTTTTCAAATGTATTTACCTTTTCCTGCATATCAACTCCATGCAAGGATGAGTAGGACTATCATGATTACAACGGCGACGAGGGCTTCCCTCCAAGGGAAATCATCTTCCTGATTTTCTGGTTCGTTATTCAAATTCTGTTTCATGTCGGAAAATATATAATAATTTATGAAGTCTGGCAAGAGATTACTCTTGACAATGACCACTTTTTTATGTAGTTTTCACCAAAAATCAACCGAGAGGTAATACAATGTTACTCGATGATGTTATCGAAAAGCTTAGCGACGAACTGTACGAAAAGACTGGCAACTTGCAATATGACGGAACAATCGAGATTCCTGACAGCGGAAATTCATTCAGGTTAATCATCATCCCATCACCTGGCAGGCATACGGCACCGAGACAGGACGTGATTGACGCCGTTCTCAAAGTCGTAAGGGACCATTTCCCCTCAGACTGTATCACCACGATGGAAGGCACAAGCGAGTACCCGCACGGGGCCTACATCATCACCGTTTCCGACTACACCCGTTACCATGACTAAGTGGATGGGGGTGTGTAGATGCCAGCAAGCACACGGAAGGAAGACAACAGGTTAGTAGAAGTCGTAAACAGTTATCTTGACACAGTTGCTTACCCGCAGACCAACCACATGCGGTCCATAACCCGTGTTACGGACGCAAATAGGCAGCAGGAGGGTAGCGACCTCGTTGTCAACATAGACGGTATTGAGTTGACGTGCGACGAGAAGGCTGCAGTGAAGTACATCGGCAAGCCGCTATCGACATTCTCCTTGGAAATCGGCTTCATGGACAACCGTTTACAGCAACAGCACCATCTCGGGTGGCTAATCGACCCGAAGCACACGAACGACCTGTTTTCGTTCGTATGGCTTCCACAGGCGACTCGACCTGATATTCAGCAGCCGTCCGATATCATCCAGTGCGACATAGCACTTGTCCGCAGACTGGACATAATGAACTATCTCGAATCATTGGGTTGGACAACCAAGGCTCTTGCAAAGAAGGAGTGGTGCATTCGTACTGGACAGGGAAAGACCGAACTCGGGAATTTCAAGCAGCACGGTCTCAAATTCGCAATCAGTCGCTACCTGCACGAGCAGCCCGTAAATGTACTCCTGTTGAAGGAAACTTACATGCAGATAGCCATAGGTAGGTACTCTATAATCAACAACAAAATCTCGTATATTTTTGAACGGGATATCGACTCCTACATTGAGCCGCCACGCATAGGGTTATAAACTAGATTTGAACAAGATGGCTTTACGGCCATCGTATAAATAAGGTTTGTAATATGGCTGGATGGCTAGAAAGAAAAGACCAACTTACTATTCCTGGTGACAAATTCTACAAGCTCAGGTTTGAAACCCCAGATGAAGGCGGTAAGCTTGGATTGGCAATCGAGGACGGTCTAATGAGACTGTACAAACATCAGGCCGAAAAGGATATTTTCGGCATGCCAAAGTTTGTGCTGAAATCAAAAAGTGTAGGTGGTACAGCTGGTGGACAGCTTGGAATAGGAACAGGCGAAATCAGTCAGGGTAAACCGATTATCGAGATACCGCCAGCCCAGTCAGGCAACGTGTACACTACTCCGCCAGACCCTGCCGACCCGATGAAGAAGACTGTCCTCGTCCAACTTACCTTGGAGCAGGCCGCCATCATTCTCCATGAAGTGAACCATTCCACGCACAGGTTTGTAAACGGCGGTCGCTACATGCATCCTAAATCCAGCGAGTATATCGGTGCTGTTGACCAGAACATTCACATGGGTATCATGAGCCGTGCATTACAGGTGGACAGGAACATAAATAAAGCTTACCAGATGAAAGTTGCGAACGAAATTGAAACGTACTGGCTTTGCTGTTGCGATGCCGCAAAGTACCATTTCAGCGAAGACGCTATAATGAAAATCAAGGAAGTAAACAACCAGAACCTTCTGGCTGCAGGATATGCCCACCTTGCAAACGAAGAACAGGCAAAAAAACTTGAAAAACACATGGATGACCATAAGCTCTGGGCAAACATGTTTAATGTCGAGGACATCAACCCCGTTACGCAAAACCTAGCTAGACAATCTGCGTTTGACGAACTTAAAGATGACGACCAACCGCAGATGTAAATGGCAAAGGGGTTATAAACTATACATGAAAAAGGACAGGTTTAGCTATGAATAATCAAGACATCAATTCACAAGGAATCAACGCCGAATTCAAGACGTTTCTCGCAACATACCCGAAAGAAGCTTTGGTAGAAATCGCCAAACGACGTTTAGGGGATGCACTAAACGATTTGGGCAAAGAAGAGTGCGATGAAAAGATATCAAACTTCATCAAGGGCATGCCAAACAATTTAATCCATACCGAAGCAGACAAAAAGTTGATTCCTGTCTTTCAGAAAGGGCTTGACGAAATGAAACAGCTTGTGGACCAAATGCCAGACGCCGTTTGGGAATTGGCATACAAGTATTTCCCCATGGCTATCAAAAGATGCAAAACCGAGGATGACAGACGGGAAGCAATTTCAGACAAGTTTGACCTTTCCGATAACGAAATCGATGCTACGAACGAGCTGAAAGATATTTTGAAGGAATGTATTGCTGATACAAAATTCGTGTACAAAGGCTCAGAAAACACCCTTTTCAGCAAGGACGAAGCACAGAACAGCACCCCAGACGCCCTATGTCAAAGCCTTGAAGACAGGCTAAACAGGATGACCCAAATGTTGGAAGAGGATAGGGATGACACTAGAGCATACATCGCAGCAAGGTCACACGATACTTTGACTGAATATTTCAATGAAATGGCAGAATTCCTTACCAAGAAGATTGTCGAAAATATGAATCCTGCCAATTACGTTTTTGAGTACAGGCCAGAGGAAGATGCCCTAATAGGCCGCCATTCATCCAAAGGTCTGCATGTCATTACAGTTATTCCAAATATAACTGACAAAGGCGATACGAACAATCCAGCAGAAATGATATGCGACATTGACGTATTAGGAATTGAAGTTCCTGAAACAACAAGCATCGGCGACACACGCGATATGATAGAACTTCAAAACTATGTCATGGACCATAGCAAATACAATCCTGCTAGAAATGGAGCATACACCATAGACTTCGTGAAAGCATCAGAAGTTCCAGAACTTGCATACAATGCTATACAGGATTGGGCAGCGGCGGCAACAGCATGCAACACGATTTCCGATGCAATGGAAAAAGCAAGAGTAACCGTTGGTAACGAAAATATGGCTAAACTGAAACAGGCGGTAGATATAAACCAAAATATAAATAAGTATGGAAAATCTACCAGTGGTATTTCGACAATCAATCCAGCATTCTTCCAAAATCAAATAAATGACCTTAAACAGCGTGCAAAGGAAGTAAAACCACGAGTCGGTAAAGCAAACGACGTTAGCCAGTTCATCAACGAGTTGCAGGCAAAACTTCGTGATGGACTTGGTTGGGAAAGCATAGAAGACAACAACTAACGCCAAACCAACTTTAATTTAAGCCCCCTTGTGGGGGCTTTTTCATTTTTATTCAAAAATCCCTTGACAGCATGCTTTTAATTATTTATATTTTAAGCATCAAGTTAAGGATATAATTATGAATAACTCATCAAAAGAATCTCCCCGCAAGGATTACATGGGACTCATCTCTTGGAGCCGTCCTTGGTTTGGCGCTCCGAGGCCGATGTTCGGCTCCGCCATCAAGACAAGCCATCCAATCTGCATCCGCATCGACAGGGCCAATGTCGTTTGTCACGGTGGGGATTCCGCTGACACCGACATCTTGCCAGACAATCGCCCGTTCATCGAAGTGGAAGTAACCCCGTTGCAGTGGGCAGAATTTCTTGCTAGCGGTGGTCAGGCTGGCGGTGTCCCATGCACCATCACAAGGGTTAACGGCGAACACATGTCTCGCCCAGAAGACGAAGAGATTGCCGACAACTATTTCAAGGCAACCAACGAACATTTCGCAGAGTTTTCCGACGGAGTTAAGCGTTTCGAGAAGGTACTGACCGACGCAATCGAAAGCGGAAAGCCGATGTCCAAGAAGCAGATGGCCGAAATGTTGCACAACATGCAGTGCTTCCGTAACAACAGCGTAGCAAACCTGAACTTCCTCAGAACCCGCTTCATGGAAGAAATGGGAAGCATCGTGGTCAAGGCAAAGGCAGAGGTCAACTCCTATGCCGAAATGCACCTGCACGAACTTGGAATGCAGTGCCTGATGGACCAGTCTGGCAATAATGACACGGAAGAAAAGATAATCGCCCGTTATGTCGGGCATGAAGTCGGTACATCGGAGGAACCGAATGACTGAGATTAAGAAATACTTTGACAAAAACAAGGATGACAGAAACGTTTCCTGCATGATGAAACTCGTCCATGCGGTTTCATCTGCTGGTGGAAAGGCGTATGTCGTCGGCGGTTTTGTCCGTGATGCAATCCTTGGTAAGGACAACAAGGATATTGACTTTGAGATACACGGTCTCGACGCATCGACCATTGAAAAGCTCCTGTTTGAATTGAGTGGAAGCCCTGCTGTAAAGAAGGGTTCCTCGTTCGGAGTGTACGGAATCAAGGGTTATGACTTCGACATCGCCATGCCCCGAAAGGAACACTGCATCGGCAGCAAGCATACGGACTTTGCTGTATCTGTGGACCCATCGATGGGCGTGGAAGAGGCTAGCCGCAGAAGGGACTTCACCATCAACGCTCTCATGTACGATGTGGAAGCGGATGAAATCGTCGATTGCCACAACGGTTGCAACGACATTGCAAGCAAGACCATTCGCCATGTCTGCGACGAAACCTACATCGAAGACGCCCTGCGTGTTTTCCGTGCTGCACAGTTCGCTGCAAGATTCGGTTTCAACATCGCTCCCGAGACAATCGCACTTTCCCGTTCCATTTCGGAAAAGCTGCCCGCACTGTCTGGTGAACGTGTTGAATCGGAAATGCACAAGGCCCTGATGAAATCTGACAAGCCATCCGTGTTTTTCAGGGAGCTGCTTGAAATGGATGCACTTGGCTACTGGTTCCCCGAACTGAGCGCACTCATCGACACTCCGCAAGCACCTGAGTTCCATCCAGAAGGTAACGTGTTTGAACACACGATGCTCGTCATCGACCAAGCGGCAAAGGTTAGAGACCGTGCTGACGACCCGTACGCATTCATGCTTACCGCACTCTGCCACGATTACGGAAAGGCCACTACGACGTTCTTTAATGAAAAGAAGCAGCGTCTTGTTGCATACGGTCACGACAATGCCGCAAAGCCTCTTGTCAACGCTTTCATGGACCGTCTCAGGTTGCCCAATGCAGTTCGTGCATACGTTCAGAACCTGACTGCTCTGCACATGCAGCCGAACAATTATGTCGGCAACGATGCTACTGACTACGCTTTCAACCACATGTTCGACAACACGAAGCATGCGGAAGACCTCCTGTTGCTTGCCCGTTGCGACCACTTCGGTCGTGGGGTACAGCTTGACTACGCCAAGTATGAATGCAAGCTTTCAGCACGGCTCGCACAGTACCGTGAACTCATGGAGTTGCCCGAGGCGACCGCAGATGATTTCATGCAGCTTGGTGTCAAGCCTTCGCCGCTCCTTGGTGAAATGCTGGAAATGTCACACAAGTTGCACTTGAAGGGCATTCCTTGCAAGACGGCGATAGCCCAGACAAGAAATCAGTTCGCAAAACGGATTCGAATGCAGAATAAGGAAGCATAGAAAAACCCCGACCTCAATGAGGTCGGGCTTTGTTTTAATCATGTTACCTGTTAATCATCGGACCCGAACGGTTGGCACTTGTAAATGTTAATATCATTGTTCCAATCTTCGTACGAAATCCACTTTCTTACCATCTCCTTGAATTCGGTTGGAGTCTCTCTTTCACCTTTTTCACTACAACAAACGCAGCAGAGTTTACGGAGAGGAATCTCGCCAAAGCTTTCAATGATGGAATCTTCATCGCTTGGGATTGCATGGTTACTCGGGTACTCGAAATCGCTGTAAATGATGATTATGTCATATGCGTTAGCGAACTTCAAATTAAAGTTACTTATCTCTTCATCAGTGTACAGTTCGTTACCGTCTGCATCGTATCTGTTCAGACGAGCAACCACGCTATATAGGTTCGTGCCGCCTCCACCAACTGACGATTTCACTACGGTTCCCTGTACCTTAGGAACATTTCCGCTAGCAAGGCTTTGAGCCAGGTTGGTTCCACCTTCCTCATCGTCATCCGACTCTTTTCCGAACGGACGTGGGATATCACAAGTATCATCCCAGAATACGTAGTCAATTGATGATACACCAGCCTTTTTAAGCACTTTCGCCACGCTCGAAAGAAGATTCGCCGCACCAACAAGAACTTCTTTTGGATACCACATTGAACCTGATGCGTCAATCGCAATAAGAGCGCTTGGCTCAGTTTTCGGAAGATACTCAAAGGATTTGTCTTGCAAATTAGTTTTAGTTGGACGGTTCGGGTTTCTCTCATCGCTATCGGCAAGTCCTTGCTGGCTAGCTGCCTGTGCCGCATTAACAATTTCATTAGCAACTTTAAGCTCGACATCATCATCAATAACGAAATCGCCTTTGTTTTCTTTCTTAGAAAGGGCAGTGAGTTCTTGCAGTTGTTGCTTTTCGTCTTCACTACTGCGTCGTGATAGTCTCTCGATATTAGTTTCAACCGCCCTTCTCACATCTCTCAGGTTATTGGTAATGCTTTGGCCATGTTCTGATGACGTATGCCTTACCTGAGAGAACGTAGTAGTTTCATTGGCAAACTTAGCAAGGTTTTGATTCAATCCATTGATTGGCTTGTTCTGCTCATTCTGTAGATTGATTTGAAGACCACCAAGATTACCAATAGACGAGCCATCTCCTGAACCTGCTTGGTTTTCAGTATTATCAGAATTATCTTCTCCGATTTTCGGTATAGACGGTCCCTCTTCTCGTGGGTCTTGTGGTCCCTCACGAGGATAATCGTCTCGTGGGTCTGGTGGTTCCGTAGGAGGATTATCTTCGGTTTCGATTTTCGGTGTACCGTCAGGAGTATATTCGCCAGTACCTTTGCCAGTGCCTTTTCCAGTTCCTTCGCCAGTGCCTTCGCCAGTACCTTCGCCCGTGCCTTCACCTCCACTTTGAGTTCCTCTGGAACCATTATTGGACGCCAGCTGAGCATTAGTTGCGGCTTCCTGCAACTTTTTGAGGGCAGAGCTCATTTCATTCAAGCTGCCGTGCTGACCACCTTGCTGACCACCTTGCTGACCACCTTGTTTACCACCTTGGGAGCCACCCTGTTGACCACCTTCGTCGTCACCTTCGTCGCTACCATCGTCACCGCCTTGGGCACCACCCTGTTGGCCACCTTTTTGGCCGCCTTGCTTGCCACTAGATTTAGGAGACGGGAACCCTTCTTCGCCAATCTGTTGGCCATCGGAATCACCTTGGTCGCCACCTTGCTTTCCGCCTTTTTGGCCACCTTGTTTACCACCTTGGGAGCCACCCTGTTGACCACCTTCGTCGTCACCTTCGTCGCTACCTTCGTCACCGCCTTGGTCTCCACCCTGTTGGCCACCTTGCTGACCGCCTTGTTTGCCGCCTTGCTTGCCACCTTGCTGACCATCTTGTTGACTACCTTGCTGACCACCCTGTTGACCATTTTGCAACGCTTGTTTCATTGCTTGCTGCATCTGCTGGGCACCCTGCTTCATCGTATTTGTGCCAGCCTGCATCTGCTGTGTACCCTGTTGCATCTGCTGGGTGTTTCCATTCTGACAACCCTGTGCATATTGCTGGGCACCAGCTTCAAGCTGTTGGGCACCCTTCTCGACAGTCTGTTGAGCTTGCTTTGCAGCTGGGGAGTTTCCACAAGCCTGAGCGCATTGTTGAGCAGCGTTACGAGCGTTCTCTGCGGCACGTTTTGCCTGATTCTGTACGGATTGTCCATCAGTTGGCTGTGAAGATGCCGACTCGCTTGCTGCACCCTGAGCGTCATTTGCCATTGATGCTGCTTGCTGTGCTTCCTGTTGCATCTGCTGAGCCGCTTTCTGAGCCTGAGGAGAACCTTGTGCTCCACTTGATTTCATTGCTTGTTGCATCTGCTGTGTGCCATTATCCATTTGTTGGGCACCAGCCTTCATACGATTTGCACCAAGTTGCTGTTGGGCGGCATTTCCATTTTTGAGGCCTTCTTCAAATTGCTTTGCACCCTGTTCAAGATTGCTTGCACCTTGGTTAATTTGCTTTTGGGCAGCCTGTGCCTCTGGGGAGTTTCCACATGCCTGTGCACATGTTGCTGCAGCCTGCTTTGCTGCGTTTGCAGAAGACTTGGCCTGCTGTGAAACATTTTCAAGATTTTGAGAGGAACCCTGCTGAGAACCTTGTTGAGAACCTTGTTGAGAACCCTGCTGACCACCCTGCTGTCCATCAGAACCTTGCTGACTATTTGCGTTTGCTGATGCAGCGGCCTGTTGAGCAGCGGCAGCGGATTTTTGCATTTCCTGTGCACACTCTTGTGCCTGTTTATTAGATACACCAGCATCGTCCATAGCTTCTTGCATTTGCTGTGATGCCTGCTGCATTTTCTGAGCAGCCTGTTGCATTTGCTGTGCAGCACTTTCCATTTCGGCCTGATTGCCTTCCTTAGCAGCATTTGAATATGCAGCTGCTGCTTCCATCATCTCGTTAGTTGCATTTTCCATTTCAGACAACGCAGCTTGTGCTTCCGCTGAATTTTCACATGCATTAGCACATTCTTCGGCATTAGCATACGCCTCACGAGCTCCTGTTTTGGCCTGACGTGAGATATTGCGGGGAGATTGTTGGGTTCCGCCTTGTTGACCACCCTGCTGGCCGCCTTGCTTACCAGCCTGCTGTTGACCACCTTGCTGGCCACCCTGTTGACCACCCTGCTGTTGCTTCATTTGAGCTTGTTGCGGTCTAGTGGGCGCACCCCATGGGTTCGATGGTTGTGATTTTTGCTGTCCCTGTGACTGCTGGGATTGTTGCTGTTGCTGTTGCTGTGGCATACCACCTGGCATCACCTGAGGAATATCCGATGGGTTAAGCTGTAAGCTCAATGTAATGTACTTTCTGACAGTTTCTAGGTTCCAGTTATCATCGTTATCATCGAACTGGCGTACCGTTGTAGTGAATCCGCCGTTAGGGTCATTTGGGTCTTCTTTGTTTACAACGTTTAGCTTGGCGTATGTCGTCTTGAGCCTATTCATGAGAGCAGGGTTTTCAAATGCCTGTTGCAACGCTGTAATTGATTTATTGAATTCAGTGTTGTTACTTTTCAACTTATTAAAGATGCCTATGTGACCCATCATCAGCTTCACAGCCTCTGAATGCGGTACACTATCGCCGTTACGGTAAGAGTAATAACCGCACTGAACTCCAAGACCCATTGTTGCAATGATGGCATAGAAAGTTCCGTAGTCCTTTTGCGTGTACAATGTGTGAATGAACTCTGGGTTGTATATAATACAACCGTTGTCAATTTCACCATAGTGAGAAGCAAGCACGATTGTGCTAGTTTCCTCGTCATCGGTCGTTGGAACCCAATCGAACATCTTGACAAGAGGGGTGAATACGGCAACAGGTGATTCGGCAGGATTGGTTGCCTTGTCCAACATTTCCATAAGTTCTTGGTAGACTTGTTCTTCCGAGAGGTTTTTATTTTCGCTCATGATTAATCCTCATTAAATCAACTACAGTTTATACCAAAGTGCGGCATACGGCGGCTACGTTGGTGATATATTTCTTGACAATTTCGACTACTTCATCCTCGCATTCGGGGACCTGTATCTCGGGAATGAATGATTCGTACGAGTCTTCTCCGAGAATAAAGGACTCTTCAAGTCCCTTCAAAATAAGGTCTTTTTGGTAAATTTCCGAAGCAACGGCACGTTTTACGAACTTCAACTTTCCGCTTCGACTCATCATCGGAAGGAACAGAGTGAGGTTTTTAATGAAAGTTTCCGTCGATTCCGATGTAAACGTGTCCATGTAGAGGATTTCGTTTCCACCTCTGTCAAAATACTTTGGCGGTACATGCTTTTCGGTCAGGCACATTGCGTAACCAGCCTCTCCCTCGAAGTATTTCTTTTCGGTCCACTTGCCGTTCTTCAACGGCATCGTAGTACCCATGTCAAACCCAGCTTTCACTGGGTCGTTTTCAAGCCCGCAATCCTTGCAGAGCTTCAAGATTTTATTAACCAACATAATCTACCTATCTTGGATTTTTACTGAATAATTGGCATTGTTTGCATGTTCTTCGAGTTTACGGAACACGCCCTTCACATCAAGGAGAAGTTCGACATCGTTCGCCTGCATCATCTTGAACAGCTTGATTGTCTCTTCTTTGAGAAACGCCAGCTTTTCGATGACCTCTTGCTTGTAGACAGAGAAATCAAGTGTTTTCAGCTCAGACAGCAACTCGTCGATGTCGTTGAAAGCGATACACGTATGTGTTTCCGTCATGATTAGGAGGTCAATCCTTGCGATGCTTGGGGTGTACCCAAGCGTGATAACAAACGTAGTCCCTTCGGCAAACTCGACTCCGCTGATTGTTCCCGCCTTGTTCAGGACGTACTTTTCGTTCAAGGGAATAATCCCTTCACACTTGGCGTTGTACTCCTTGTATAGTTCGTCGTACTTTTCCTTCGAGACCACGCCTTCGCTATCGCCGAACTTGGAAATGTCCATTACACACCCCGAAACTGGTTTATGATTGCTTCCGCTTCGGAAAGCGGAATGCTGATGGCATCCACATCTTTGTTAGGCTCTACATGCCTGTCGCCTTCCTCGAAACCAAAGTCTACACCGTATGTTAAATCGTTTTGTTCAGAACCAATTCGTTTAAGCAGGTATTCCACCTTGTCTGTTATTACCTTGTGTTCCAGCTTCAATTTATTGTACTTTTCAACCAGATTGTTAAACCTTGCCGAAAGTTCGTTGTGGCTTGTCAGAGTGTGGGCAGCGTTCAGCTCGGCGGTTTCGGCACGTTTTCTGAAATCTAGGATGTTCTGCTGCAAACGCTTGATGGTTTCACGAGCTTCCTTCAAGTCCTTGTCCTTCAAGTTAATCTCGTTGTACAGCTCGTTGATTTTGTTGGCCATTTCCTGATTGCCGTTAACACCAGATTGTTCTTGCTTTTGTGCAATGACATCGCTCGGGTTCAATCTCTGTCTGTTCTGTACAGGAGTAAACAGGATTCCCGCAGGAAATCCTTCACGGGTAGGCTGAATGGAGCTGACCGAGTAGTTCTCGTCGTCAATTCCGAAAATTTCCCTCAATGCCGCAGTTAAAATGGCGTCATTTTCATTTTGCATAAAATACCTCAGTTAGTACGCAATTAAAATACATTATTAGGGTCTGGGTCGAGCAATTTCTTGTTCAAAACGGCGAAGAAAATGTCGATTGTTTCCCTTTCGTCCTGTACAGCAAAAACAAGTCCAGCCTTGGGCCGTGCGTCGAATGAAAACTCGCCGTCCTTGTAGTGAGAGTGGCCAATCTGTTCGACATGTCCTGCAAAGAATATGCCGTGCTTCTGGTCCACATTAAACTTAATCTTGACAATGTTGAAACGGTGGATGAAAACATATAGGACTTCGTTATTTTCACAGCCCTCTGTCGTAGTGTACAGGAAAGAAAGTCCGATTGTACGGGCTTCCTGAACCATCCAAGTTTCTTCTGGTATAATAGGTGTGCGTTTGTTATTAGTTTCTTCTTTACTCATAAAGTTAGCGCAAGCCATCCCGTTTGAGATGGCCTGCACTCTCCGTGGTTGAATACTAGGTATGCTTAGCAGCTTGCTTCATGAAGTTGGCGTGTATTCCATACACACTCTTCATGTCACCCTGCTGGAACGCAAGAACAGCGTCCTTAGCTTCCCTGAGAACAGCGACGATGCGGGAGTAATACTCCTTGTCGTGACGCTTCTTCATGCATTCTGCACTGTCCTGAAGACGCTTCATTTCGTGACGGATTTCCGTCTGGGTCTTGCACTTGCTGATGACACGTTCGAGGTGACGTGCGGCACGGAGGTTAATCTTGCCGATGTCACTGTTTACGTCGCAACCGACAGTCCTGTGAGACCGTGCGGCTATCCTTTTCATGTATGCTTCGTTTTTCATTTTAGCATCCTTTGTATTGGGTGAACCGCATTATTCAGCATCTTCTCGGCGTGCTGGCTGTGCGGAATCAGCATTGCCGTTAAAAGTTCGATAATACCCTGTCTGCCTTTAGTTGCCTTATCTTACGCTGCATCGTAAGCATGTCAATAACGAATGTTCTGAACCCTGGCTTCACATCGTTGATTGAAACTGAATTGACGGTGACTTTGTTGTTTATTATGTTCAACATCGGGTTTCCAGCATATTTCTCGTAGAAGTCCAGCACCAGTCTGGATTGAGGTGTATCATCTAGTTTATCCAGATTGATGCTGCTGTGAAATTGACTGCTGTCATTGACCGACAGGCTGTTGAGTTCATCAGGGCTGTAAAACGGGTATAGACGAAGGGTTGTCTCGGTAAGCATCGCCACACATATTTTTGACATTTGTGGTAACAACGATGCGTCCTCAAAGTCAGACGCACACGAGAAATAGAACGAGCTGGAACTGGCCTCCTTCCACGTCCGCACAACGCTTTTGGAGAGGCCGCAACCTTGAAGCATTCTGTCTATCTCGTTGAAGGTCATGCTAGTATAGTCCTCTTGATTACGTCGGAAACGTCGATGATTCCGTACGGCTTCGCATCACCCTCGGCGGGAATGTGGCATATCCACATCGCCCCTACTTTCAGCGGGGTATTCAGCTCCAGTATCGCCTTGTACATGCTGAGCTGGACGCAGTAGTGGTGATAGTTAAGGTCATAAAAATTCTCGAACGGAGCGTACATATTCGTCGTGTACGACTTCGGTTCAAAATCGAGGTGAGAATTCGTCTTCCAGTCTCCGATTACAAGCTTGTCGGATTCCTTGTCGTAAAGGAGGATATCCATCGTTCCGCAAATCAGATGCTTCTTGTCGTATACGGGAAGTTCGGTCCTGATTGGAACATAGCGTTCAGACAATTTTGTAAACAATGCTTTACATTTAGGAATACGGCGGTCGAAATCGGCCTGAATATCGTCGTATTTGTAACGTTTTTTGAACTTATGGGTATACGACTTTCTGGCCCACAGGTTTTCCATCACGCTGTGAACTTCGTGCCCGATATCCTTGCCATATTCATTCTTGTCTTTCCACATGGCAAGAACTTCTTTCGCAGTTACAGTCCTCCCAAGTTGTTTGGACATCTTGGCGGCGGTAAACGGGGCTACTTCCTTGCCGTTGAACTTGTCGTGATGCTCTTCGATAACGGTAGAAACGGACTTGTACACGTTACCCTCAGAATCGGTGTAACGGTGACCTTCATCCTCAAAATAGATATCTCGGAACGAGTTCCAGAGGATATCGCTTAATTCATATAAGTTAGGAACCTTTTTAGTCATGAGTTTCCTTTTTTGTGGAAAGATACAAAAAAAATTCCAGATTGTCAACTATTGCCCCTGAAAAAGTTATAAACTATTTTCAGTTAAGCATTGAGTACAAATATGAACAATAAACAGCTTTTTGAGCAGTCCGCTGGTAAGATTCTTTCAAGGAACCAGCTCGAAGGCGTCATGCGGCTCCACAATGCCCTGTTCGAGGGAGAAAACCCAGAACAGGTGGCTGAAACTGTGGCTGACGCCGTAAAGGACGCAGTTGACGATTCTTTGGATGCAATTGCCGACCAGCAAGTTGCCGATGACGTTTCCGAAGTGTCTTCAATCACGGTCAGTCCAGAAGACAAAATCCGCCTAGAATCCCTGTTTGGGAGCATGAGCGATGACGAGAGGGTGGCGTTTTTCGAAAGTCTTGACGACCAGCAGGTACAAATCCTCACGGAAGGACTCGGTTCTGCGGTAAAAACGTTTTTCAATTTCTTTACAAAAGAAGGACGAAAGGCAAATCGTTTCGACAAGTACAGCAAGCTTTCGAAGAAGGATGCTGCCATGACGAGCCAACTGGATAAATTCAGGAACCAGAATAACATCAGTTCGAAGACGGCTAGCAAACTCGACAAGCTGATGTCAAAGAGGGACAAGACCCGTCAAAAGATGAACGACATCAAGTACAAGGCTTCGAAGGACCCCGCAGAGTACCAGAGATTGGAGCAAGAAGGTCTGAAAAACGGTTCCCGAAACATCAGTCAAGAAACGATGGATGCCGAGAAAACACGTTTTGTAACCGAGAGGGATAACGCTCTCAATTCGGTTGAACAAAAATACAGGCCACAGCTAGATGCATTGGAAAAGCAGAAAGCACAGAGATTGCAAGAGCTAAACGATAGCGAAAATGCTCTTAAAGACCTGTTGGAAAAGGAACGGAAAGCACCTGGAACAGTGCCTCAGTTGCAAATTGATGAAGCAAAGCGCAGGGTGACAACTGCCAGAGGTAATGTAACCCGCAACAGCACAAACTACAACGCCGCTCAGGCAAACTATAACGCAGAGCGTGAAGCCATCAACCAGAGGTTCGACCCGCATATAAACGATATGGATAATCGAATCAACATGGCTCGACAGGACGCTGGCGGTTTCACACATGGCACAAACGGTGCAAGGGTCAACAACGGCAACTTCGGGGCTGCAGCAGCTGGTGCTAACGGCGCAAGCAATGGCATGAACGGACAGTTCAACAACCCGTTTAACAATCCGTACACCAACCCGTACACAAACCCGTACCTGAACCCTGAGATGTGGAAAAGGTTCACGAGAAGGTTCTCGACGATGGGTAAAATCAGCACAGCCCTGATAGGAAGCTGGACTGCATTCAAGGCCGCACTCGGTCTCGGTGCAGTCGGCGCTTTGGGATATGGTGGCTACAAGGTTTATGACTTCTTTACGAAACCGCATGAACTTGACCTGAACATTGGCGATGGCGACGGACGTATTCCGAAGAATGTCAAGACAGTTCTCGGTCTCCTCGCTGGCGGCATTGGCGGAAGGGTAGTGGCAAAGTTCCTTGGATTTAACAGCACGACTGGAAAGAACGTCGGTTCACTCCTTGGTGCAATCCTAGTTGCCTACTTCATGTTCCTTAACAACGGTGACGAGGAAAATGCAAAGGAAATGCTTTCTGAATACAACAATGCGTCATCGACCGAACAGGAAGCCATCGAAGAGGCTTTGAACTTTAAAGGTCTTGCCGCAGAATTGGAACAACTTTACCTTGAAAATTCGTCACTATAATGGTGTAAGGAGATTGCTATGAACAATATGCAGAGATACGACAACGCTCTTATGGAAGGTGTAAGTCCAAAGAGACTGGCTAAACAACGCATGAAGGCATTTATAGAGGCGGTAAGCGAAATCGCTCCCCGTGCTATTGTAGAGGCCGTCGTTACGGCACATAAGGCTCTGTTTGAATTTGGTTACGGGAGAACCCCTCGTGGAGTCCGTTACGTTACGGGTACATTCTCATCGGACCCAAGCAAGACAAACAACTGGGGCACCCAGACCGTCTACAACGGAAATGACTTGGTGGCAACGAATTCCCGTTTGAAACCACCTACATCTGGTGGAACTGACTGGCACAAGCAAACAAACACGGGCACAGCCGCATACAGGACGTATGACGACGTTCATACGTACAAGACCCGCCAGAGGATTGACCCTCGTGGCTATGAGCCGTCTTACAACGTAAGAATGGATGACCCGTGGGAACGCAAGAGTTACTACGAGGTTCCGCAGCAGCCACAGCAACCGCCTCCTCCGCCTCCTCCGCAGCCAGCCGCACCGCAGGCCGTACGTCAGCAGGCACCACAGCCAGCTCCTAAACAGGAATGTCCTCCTGTTTGCCCAGAACCTGCTCCTGCTCCAGCTCCTGCTCCTCAGAAAGAGGACAACCGTGAAATCAAGACTATACAGCAGGCTCCCGAACAGCCAAAGAAGAAACCAGCTGCCCAGTATAAATGGAACCCCAAGGACTTCCAAGAAATTCAGGGCGAAGGTTGCAGCGAGACTCACAAGTTTGTTATCAACCTCGTGTCATACAACAAGAACAACCGTGGTGCGGCAATGTCAACAGCTAGGTATCTTGCACAAGAAGAGCATATCCCTGGCATTTACACATACCAGTACGATGGTCTTGCACAGAACACCACCCGTCCAGACGTATGGCGTGTTCGTATCGGTTACTTCAAGTCTAGGGCCGCTGCACGCTACTTCTTCCGCAAGTATGTATTCCCACATGTTGGCAAGCAGTTCAACTGGTGGGTTGGAACATGCGATGGCGAAAAGGGCGACAAGAGGATGAAACCAAACACGTTCGCACTCGGAAAAAACATCAAAGAGAACGAATGCGTTGACACCTCGGTTGCAAAGCAGGGTTCCGAACAGCCTAAGCAGAATGCGGCAGAAACCAAGGAAGCCCCGCAGACACAACATGGTACTGAACAGAACGTTCAGGCCACTGCCCAGACACAAGCTGCACCGCAGGCTTCCAAAGCCGCACCTCAACAGGGTTCCTCAGCGGAAGTCGGCGAGAAATCAATCATGGACCTAGTTAACGGAAAGTAAGGAGTTAAAAATGGCAACGAAATATATTCTTCTATCCAAGCAGACCAACAAGCCTATCGACAAGAGGCCCTACACGCTGGACCAGCTCAAGGAAAAGGTGTACGCAATCAAGAAGGAACAGAGCCTGACCGACGAAGAGATGAACGAAACATACGGTTATCTTGAAATCGACGCCGACGATGGCGGTGTATCAGCTGAACAGAACACTTCTGCTCCTACCCAGTCTGGTGACGACGAGTTCAAGTCAACAGAAAACAACGATTCTAAGTACGAATTTTCAAGCCCGAACGACATTCAGTCACCCGTAATGGATGACAGCATGGGTGGCTGGAACAAACTTGTCGATGACATGAAATTTGCTGACGACGATGTTGCACAGCTAGTCGCAAAGAGTAAAGACCACCTCAAAATGGAAGAAGGCAAGACAGGTAACTTGGCGATGAAGAAAAATGCTATCCGCGTCCTGTACCTGTATAACGAATTCCTCCGCTTCTACGACACGTACTGTGGCCCAGAAGGCGAGTTCCCCGATGCCCTTAGTGCATACTTCTGTTCCAGAGGACAGCATTTGGGATTGAACCATACACAGGACGAAGAAGCCTTCGACGTAATCAAGCGTGACATGAAAAACTGTATCGAACAAATGTTCGAAGAGTTTGAAGAATACTACGAGGAAGGTGGTCACCGTGAAGATGCTATGCAGGAGTTCTACGATGAAATCGCCGACTTCGACGATGAAATCAAGAACATACACACATCTATCAACGAATTGGGTTCAAACTGCGAGAGAAACAATCGCTTTGCAGCAGCGTTGGCACAAGATGACGCTGAGTTCAACAACTACTGCGGTGGACAGCCGAGTGCTGAAAAGATGTCCAAGTACATCATGGATATCGCAGTCAACAAGTATCATCTGTCAAGAATCAAGATGAACTCCAATGACCCGAACAGCACGCCAGAATGGTTCAGCCCTGAATCACAGGCATCCACAAATGTCCGCCTGCACGATGATGTAAACGACTATCTTGAATTGAAGGATGCAAATGTTCTCAACTTCAAGCAGACTAAGATTCTTGATGAAAAGAACGCTCAGGAACTCGACAAAATCAAGAAAGAGTTCCAGAGTGGAAAAATGACACAACAGCAGGCTCAATCAGAAATCAACAAACTTGTGTCCCTCTCACGAGCCAAGCTAAGAACGTCACTTAAACTGTTCTTCGAGTTCATGGGAATCAAGAACACCAACATCATGAACAAGTTTGCATCAGGTTTGGGCCGTCTCGATGAAGAAGAGTACAATGAGAAGTGGCTTTCTCTTGTAGAACACTACAAGGAAGCTATGGACAATAAAATCAAGATGTACACGAAAGCTCATTCTGGTGACATGTCTGACGAGAACCTCAACCTTTGTGTAGAGGAACTCAACGGACTCCTCAAGGTCGCTGCCGCAATGGAGAAGGACATTAAGGAGAAGAAGGGTGAACAGCTGTTGAGGGACGTGCAGCAGATTTCTGACTGCCTCGCCAAGGTCAAGAAAATGACCGCCGATGCAAAGAACTCTTTCGCAAAGCAATAAATCTATTTAACTCAATGCAACAAAGAAGCGGTCCGAATGGGCCGCTTCTTTGCTATCTTGCAGAAGATGTACGGAATTTTAGAACAGGTCGCACATCATTTCAGTCTGGTCTTCCTCGATGTTCTCACCCCAGCCAACGGCCTTGAAAAGACGACCGAGGATGTTGGACACGGTGACCTTCCAGTGGCCTTCCCAGTCTGGTGTAAACAGTTGGAGCAAGCGAGGCGGGACTACATCGCCAGTGTAACCGATAGCCGTGATTCCAAACGGGTTGTCGCACACCTTGATGTACTTCATCTTGTCGCCAGCATGGATAGGTTCGTACGGCTTCTTCATGAGTTCCTTGTCGTTCAAGATAAGGTAATTCCAGACGGATGCAGCCTTTCTACGCCAGTCGATTTTCTTCAACTCTTCCTTCGGGAAGTTAATCATATCCGTGTACTCAGGCGGCTCTTCCTTAACGCCAGACGGGCAGGAAATATCGAGATAGGACTTGTCAAGAATCTTCTGAGTGTATTCATCCTTGATTTCGACAACACGCTTACGGAGGGTTTCCCTATCCATCGTATCCATCATGAGTTCCACCGTGTTCATCATACGTTCACGGGAGAACATGGTAGTCGATGAACGCACGATTTCGAGACCCGTGATTGCGTAGTGCGGATGAATCGGGAGGTCTTCCTTCTTCATGTCAAGGTACACGATGTCTTCGTTGGATTCAGCCACGCAGATGTATTTCTTCTTTGCCGTCACAATGGTCTTGTAAATGCACTTTTCACGTTTCAGGAACAATTCGTTCGTACGATATCCCCAAAGGTTAGCGTAGCTTTCCATGTAATCGTCAAGCTTCTGTTCGAGGATTGATGCGTCAAGCATACGGCAGAAGTCTGTCAAACGATAACGGTTGAGGATGACACGGTAACGCTTATTGGAAATCATGCCGTCCTTGTACATAATCTGCAACTTGGTGAACTTGAACTTGCTGCCCTTGACTTCCTGAGGTTCCATGTTCTTCGGGTTATGGTAGACATCAGGGCAATATGTATGGGCCATAAGGGCGAAGTTCTTCTTGTAGGCCATCTCGTCCTGTGCATTGAAGTCGTTCTTCTGAATAATCTGGTGTCCGTCATAAACGACAACCTGAACCTTCTTGCCTTGGTTCTTGCTGAACACCTCGTAGATGTCGTCAAACTTTGCGTAGAACGAGTCGGTATCACCGTGGGACATTCTTCGTTGCAGGATGTCGCCAGTGATGTCATAACCCCATTCCGTAGCCTTTTCAACATCGTCGAAGTCCACGTTCGCTTCGTTCCAGAAGATTTCACCGCAGTAGTCTGGGTTAATCTTCGGGGAGTAACCGAACGTGTTGATGAACCTCTGGTCCTTAGACAGGTCGTTATTGATGTACTCGGCAAGGTGCTTACAGGTGTACTTGATGAGCCTCTGACCGTAACCAGTAATGGATGCAGCATTGTCGATATCGTAGAATGCGAAGAACGGAGTACCGAGCAAGCCGTACAGGGAGTTACCGAGCACCTTGTACACCTTCTGCATCATATCGTATATTTCCATCAGTTCTTCGTTACCGTCCTTTTCGGCCTGCTTCTTCTTAATCTTGAGTTCGGCACGACCGTTGAACAGCTTTCTCGTAACCTGAGGAACGATACCTTCCACATCCTTTCGGTAGAACACCTGATACTGACCGTTGTGCGTCCACGGCGACCTGATGAGGACCTTCTTTTCCTCCTCGGTCAGCACATAGTCGATAGGCTTGATAACCTTGGTTTCAGGGCTGATGTTGAAAGTCATCATGATTGACGGATAAAGGCTTCGGTAGTCATACGAAACCTCTATCTTGTAGAATCCAGGGACTGAATACACGAAGGCGCCTGGGTATTCCTCCTTTGCAGTAGGCCTGTAAACGGGGAACACCATGTGCTGCTTGTGAAGGTGGTTCAGGACGAAGCCCACCATCATCTTCTTGGATTCGAACACCGATGTAATCGGGACACGAGCCTCCGCCGATGACATGAGGGCAAGGTCGAACATCTTTTTCTTGTTCTGGATTTTTCTACACAGGACACCGTCTATCACGTTATAGTACGAGAACTCTGAGGGATATGTTTTCCACGAAAGGTATCCATCAGGAAGCGGAGCCTTGTTCTCGCCCACTTCCTTTTCTGCGATGTAATCGAGTTTGTAGCTCGGCTCTTCGGAGAAAGTGTACTTCTTGTAGAGGAGGTAGAAGTCCATGACTTCCGTACCAGCGATATGAAGCTCTTTCTTCTTCTCGTCGAAGTAAGCCTTTTCGGTTCCAGCTGGCATTCTCGACATGAGCTTGAGAGGGATGCCTAGCTTCTTTGCACGTCGGTAAATGAACTCAGTATCGTATGCGAAGTTCCAACCAGAGAGGATATCTACGTTATGCTCCCTGATGTAGTTGAAAGTGCCCGTCAGGAGTTCCGCTTCGGTTGCACACTTGATATAGGTACAGTTCAAATCCTTGTACTTTTCAAGGGTCGCATCGTCAACTTCGAGGGTTCCGAACTGGACGGAATAATCTGCAAAGTTAAGGATAATCAGGTTAATCGGATATTCGGCCAACCAAGGGACAGGGAACCTACCCTCGGTCGAGACTTCGATATCAAGGAAGCAAAGGTTCATGTCCTTGATTTTCGGCGGCTCAATGTCGTAGCCTTCATACTGCTGTTGCAGGAAGCGGCATCGGGGGTCAATATCAATCTCGTTGAAATGGTTTGACGAACCCTGATACTGTCTCTTGATTTCCTTTTCTTCGTTATGGGAAAGGTAAAATTCGTAAACGTCGTTTCCGAAGATGTCCTTCATCCCGCACTCTACGGCCCCGTATTCACCAAGTCTGTTCGTATATGAACGGTGTCTGACTGGCAATACCTCGCTCGTGCCGTCCACATACCACATGTACATCTGGTCATTGGATGTATCGTGGTAAATCGTGGACCACATCTTCTTCTTTGGCAATTCTGCTGTCTCGCTCATGCTGTAACCACACTATCTCTTGTTTGCGTTTACTTTAAGCTTGCGTTCGGTATCTTGGTCGAAGAATCCAGTCTTGCTGTCGTAGAAAACCTTTGCAGGAATTTTCATGTCTGGGGCGAACACGAGGGTAACATCCATCCCGTTCGTGCACCTGTACGTTACGGACGGTCCGTTGGCGACAAGAATTGAACACTTGGTATCGTACGTCTGTTTCGAGAATGCGAACGCAGCCAGTACCGCAATAATAAGCAACATCTTTCTCATAATAACCTCATTTAATTAACTATATTATGAACAAGCTAACTATCTCAATGTAAATATACATTCTTCCCATGAAAAGGTCAAGGGTCTTTTTTTATGCAGCTCATAATCTCCTTGCAACGCATAATCCTTCGGCGTGGAACCCATTTCGGAGGGTTGCTCCCGTCAGCCGTGCATATCCACAGCATGTTGTCAACGGGGATTTCCCTCGGCTTCGGTATCTCGTCGAAAATCATGTCCGAAAAGATGATTATGCCCGAATACTTTCTCACAAGTTTATTATCCCTGAGCATGTCGAATACGCACTGTGGATTGGTTCCTCCACGACCCGTCACGTCGAAGCTCTTGCGGGAACTACCTGGCTTGAAAGTCATAGGCAGGGTGCATTTGCAGTCCCACCACGAAAAGTCTATCTTGGCCCCAGTGGCAATCTTGGCTATCAAGCATCCTGCATCGGACAGGTCTTCATCGGACATCGAACCCGACGAGTCTGCAGCAAGGAGCAGATTGCAGTCGTAAACTGAACGCTGACCTGGAAACAGCAGGTTGTAACGCCTGTTCTGCCTCGTCCTCGTCGATTCCGTACGCTGTGAGACCACCGTGCCTACGAACGAACGGATGATACGCCTGTGGTCAACGGGAGGCTTCTGTGCGGCCAGAATCTTCATCAGGATGTCACCAGCGCTCAGACCCCAGCTAGTACCCGCAAACCCACCGTTTTCTTCCAGATGCTTCGTCTCAAAGGCAATGTCGCTCGCTATTGTCTCGTTCGGAGTCCAGTTGTCTGAACGGGTGTCGTCACAGAAGTAGTCTTCTAGGGCTTCCTGCGGGGTTGCTGGCCCTTCGCTGTTCTCACCTTCGCCATCGCCGCTGTCCGAATCTTCGTCGCCCTCACCGCCACCAGAATTGTTTGCAGCCCGTTCCATCCACATTGCCACCTTCTCGTGGTAATCGCAGTCGTCGTCCCATTCCTTTCCAGTCTCGTTCTTGTACAGGAGCTTGCCATGCTCGTAGTAGACGTTGGCCTTGCTCTTGTCGAGAGCGTCAGGGAAAGATGTGCCTGCAAGGGTAAGGCATCCCCTCGCCATGGAGTAGCAGATGATGTCGCTCGAAAGGAGGTTGAACCTGTTGTCAACGGCACGTTTTGTAACGTGGTGCAAGGCGATGCGGGAAGCCTCTATGTAGAGAATCTTCGCAAGGTCGCTCAGGTCCATCATCTCGGCCCAACGGCTGTTCACGACAAGGTAAAGGTGACCTGGCAGGTGTGCGTCAATCATCAGCGTCTTCGTCCTGTCATCCTCGACAATAGGTTCCGCCATGTTGATATAGCACAGGGCGGGAGCGTTCACCGACCCCAGAATCGTCTTTGCCTGTTCTATCTTGTATAAAGCCGACATTAGTTAACCTGATTGAACTCGCTGAAACTTGCTTTCAGCATTTCCTTCTTCTCCGCACCGACATGCTCCCTGAGGAGGGAAAGCCAGTTGGCCTTGTTATCTGAAATCTGGAATACAAGGTGTATCAGGTGGAAGTTGTACATCTGTGCCCGTATCTCGGGCTGGACAGCAAAGTAGAAATACCAGAAGTTCAGCGACATTTCCTTCGACTGCTTTCCCTTGTCGTACGCCTCGTCCATCTTTGCGATAACCCCGTCGCTCAACTTAGTAAGCTGCGGGACGCTCATGCCGTCGATGATGCCCTTGTATTTCGCCCAGTCGCTTTCCTTCGCTTTAAGAACCATTGCAGCATCGAGGGTGTTGCCATTCTTCCTGAACCATTCAGTGAAGTTCTTGGCCATATCAGGGCCAAGGGTGGAAGTTGCATCTATCAGCAGGGTTTCCATGCCGCCAGCAACAGGGTTTCCACAGGCATCGACATAATCCCCCGCCTTGTACGCATTGTCGAAAAGACGGGCGAAGTTTTCCCAAGAACGTGGGTTGGCCGTGTTTTCATCCTCGGAGTCAAGCTCGGTGTCATCCACGTACAGAGCGCTGTGGTGACCCGAAATGAAACGGCAAACGATTGGGTTGATACCAGCGCTTTCAGCCCATTTGAGCCAATAGTTTGCATCAACTTCGACACGGTAACGGGCGAAACGGGTGTACAGCGCACGGTTAAGCGGCATGACTTGGTTGGAGTCAACATTGGACGGGTTGATGGCGAGGACGACACGGGAGCCTTCTGGAAGGGTAAACCCGTTGAACGACTGTTCTGGAGAACACAGCTTCATCAAGGCCGCAATGACTTCCCCCTTGGCCCTGTTGATTTCGTCGATGAATACCAGCTTTGGCTTGACGCCATCCATCCAGTCAGGTTTCGTATGGTGGTGGACATGGTTCTCGATTTCAAGTAAGCCGATAAGGTCGCCAGAGTCGCCAGACTGAGAACAGTCCAGCACGACAAGTTCCAATTCAAGAATCCTTGCAAGAGAACGGCAGAACTGGGTCTTTCCTACACCTGGGGGTCCGATAAGCAATGCGGGGGTCTTGCACCATAAACGAGTAATTCTCTTCTCAATAACACCAAACTGCATTCAAAATTCCTTTCAAAACCTGTTTCAGACACCATTAAATTATCTTATTTTTAGCGGGTTCCGACACGGGTTCAATCATATAAGGGTTCACATAGACGCCAAACACGGACGGCCTTACATAGTACCGCTTGTCGATTATAATAGGCTGGTCTGAACCGTGCTTGCACCAAGTTATGTAACTCGATTGGATTAAGTGCTGCGTGAACAGGAAGAACTTCACGCCGCTGAAATAGGTTGCGAGAACATAGGTCAGAACGGTCTGGTCCAACCTTGCCGAATCCCCGTCAACGGCGGTCAGCTTCATGAAAGCCCATGTCACCTCGTCGATGATGTTCACAATCTTGTCATTCCTGCGGATGATTATTCCAGATTGGAATAATACGGACTTGTTGAACGAGGTCTTCGAGAACAGCTTAATCTGCGTGTTGACTTCCTCGGCGGAAAGCCCACGGGCCCGCTGCCACGCATGGAGTTCGTCATACACGTTCGTCCTGTACGGGTGGATTGCAAGCCCGATATCGGACTTTGAGTTCACGAAGTCTTCATACAGCTTGTCGAGCGGCTTGTTAATCGCCATGCTTGCGTCGATGTAGATGGCAACGCTAGTATCGGCGAACTCGAACGGATGGTATCGGACATAGTTGAGAATGCCGATGAAATCCTTGCTGTTTTCAAGGCACGGGTATTCCGAAATGTGGTGGATATCCCATGTCTTGCTCTTCAGTTTCTTGCTGTCGGTTATCAACAGGTAATGGACATCGGGCTTCGCATGCTTGACTTCCCTGACGGGTTCATAGTCGTTCAGAATACACTCAATGACAGTGTACTTGTACACTTTACGAGGAGGCTTGTTTTCCTTTACAGGCTCACTGCTTGGTGGTGTGTCTGCGGAACCTATCAGACGCCTCAGTAGCGACTTTAATCCATTTGCCATCGGTAAGAAGACCCTTCACAGTTTCAATCATGTTGTCGTAGGAGGAGTAAATGACGGAATCGCCAGCATAGTTGTCGTTCTTGGACGGTTCGCTGACGATGCACTTCCCGTTGATTAGCGGGTAGAACATGCGGACGATTTCCTGACACTGGTACTGCGGGAAAGCGTGGATGTTCAGGATAATCTTCGAGTGGGCAATCAGGTAGTCGAGGGCAGGGCCAGTAACTCCCGTTGCGGTAATGACAGCCCATTCACGGTGGGCGGCTCTCATGGCGCCTATCAGCTTGTTCCTTCTCGGGGTTTCCTCGCCGTAGAAGAGAACATCGTACAGCATTTCCTCGGGCTTTACCTGTTCGATTGTCTTCAATGTCTCCACCCACTTAATCGGGTGGTAGCTAGCCCTGTACCCAAGAACATCGGAGAAGAACTTGATGTTTTCAAGGTTGTAGTCCCAAATCTCGTCGGCCCGCATGAACCATCCCCTCGTATTGGAGTTCAGCCAAGGGCTTCCAACATAGAGCTGCTCCAAGTTGTACACGACGAGCTTGTAATCTGGGTGTTTCTCTTTGAGTTTAAGGGCTTCGGAGCATGGCATCACGTTGTAGCCTAGCACGACCATGACTTTCTCGTACTTCGGCTTGTCGCACAGTTCCTTCAACATAGCCTTAACCTGTTTGAACACAAACGGGTGCGGGTCAATGATAATCATAAATCAAATCCTGTTAAAAATGCACGTAATCAGCTAAAATATAGTCATTCTTTCCGAATTTGGCAAGGCATCCTACCATTCTTCTTTCGGCATCGGCTGAAACGGGCATGCATCGGCCTTGATATCGGGGTTATAACACTCTGCTTTGATAGCAGGGTTATGGCATTCTGCCTGATACACGGGGTTGTGACCTTCGGCTTGGAAAACTGATTTCAATTTGGGTTCGTTAGTTTCGTACGGAAGCATGATTTTCCCTTGACAAAAATACATTAATAAAATATATTTTATATTTATACCATCCTGACAAACAACAAAAAGGAGTTTCCGATGTGCTCGCTTGAAAATGCTATTGAAACAATGGATAAGAGCGTCCTTGTTTCCCACGAAGTGTTTAAAATCCTTATTGACGAATACCGTAAGGCCCATACGGAAGACGCAGTAACCGCCTTGCTCGACAATCAGGACATTGGCGTGGCTACCGAGGGTGAAATCATCACCTTGCTGAAATCTGCCAGACTGGAAACCGAGCAGCTCAAAGAGCATATCCTCGCATTGCAGGGTTCTGCCAACGCTTTTCAGGTCAGCAAGTGCGAGTCGTGCAAGGAATCCCAGAGGGCCGACAAGGAACTAGACGAGTTGAACAAGTTGGTGGACAAGTACAACAACTTGGCACACATGTACAACGAACTCGAAGCAAGGAAGTCGTCAATCCCAGTTCACCACTTCCCCGAAGAAACCCCAGTTATCCCAGAAGGGGAACCGTGCGTTGGATTGTACCTCCTTTCCGAAGACAAGCCGTTGCAGAACGTGAATGACCATAGCACGCTCTACAATTTCGAGGTTGAAGGTGCCTTCCGCCCAGGGAACAAGCCGTGCTACTTCATCTACACGAAGGATGTACTCGACGCTCTCAACAAGGCCGCATTGTCCCACTTCAAGCGCATCTCTTACTGCCCGTCGTGCGGGGCACCAATTCCGACGCCCGAACAGTGCAACACATACGAAGATGTAGTTCAGAGGGATGGCTAAATGAAATTCTATTTTATCAGACATGCACCGACTTCTGCAAACCTATCGGGTTCGATGGTTGCTGGGTACGAAAACACCGATATCAACCTCTATGACAAGCCCGACGACTGGGAAGAGCGTGTCGGCAAGTTCATCCCAGAGGCTGACAGGAAGGTTATCGTCAGTTCCCCGACCAAGCGTTGCATCAGCACGGCGAAACTGCTGTTCGACCGTCTCCCGACCGAAGTGACCACGAGCCTAGGTGAATTCGATTGCAAGGCTCTCGGGAACAAGAAGTTCTGGGAGATTACGGAACAGGAGTTCAACAAGCTTGTGTTCCTCCCCGCTTCCACGATGGAGAAACGTGCGAAAATCGTGCTGCACGACATGGGCAACGACATCCGTCACGAGAACAACACGGACGCCGTAATCGCAATTTCGCACGGGATGTTAATCCGCTATATCTATCATTACGTGAACGGTAATGCGGGCATCAGTGCGTACGACATCATCAACTCTAAGGGGTTTCCATTCTCTAACCTTGACTTGCTCATCGTTGACACGGTGAAGAGAACGGTGGAAGTCCATCATTACAAAGAACCCATCAACCACAAATAAGGAGATAGATATGGGAGTCGATTTTAAGTGGGGAGGAAGTGCGTCTTACCCGAGATACTACAAAGAAGTGGAAGAGATTGCGACCAAGTGCTTCGGTGCGAAACTGACCGAACAATTCGTCAAGGACGAGTCAAAGGTGACGAAGAGCCTTCTCAACCCGACCTACATGTTCGGTGAAGTGAATGAACGGGACGACAAGTTCATCTTCCCCGAAGGAACGCCAGATATTATTGTCCGTTTCTGCAAGAAGCCCGTGGAAGAACCCTACGATGCAAAGGCGTTGTGGGAGGAGTTCTCGAAACATCCCGAAATTCAGGAGATTTCGGACCAGATTTGGGACGAAGTTAAGACCTGTGCCAAATATGGCGAACTATACGAAGTCAGCTAGGGTTCGGAGGAAATATGTGGATAACAGCAGTTGTAGCAGTGTCGATAGTGGTAAGCATCATCGTTGGCGTCATCTTGGTCAAGCGTGACAACAAGATGGCGTTCCACCGTCTTCGTGAAGCGGTGAAGAGCTGGGACGTTTATGAAATCCGCAGGAGTGAAAAATTGTTCGGGTCGTTCTGGGATAGCGACCGTCCCGTTTTTGTAGTCCGTGCGGCAAGTCCAAAACACGCAATGGAACGCTATTTCCGTCGATACAGACAAAAGTACAACGAATTTCATGACTACGACAACAAGATACTCAGTGAGACCACTTATAGCTGGGGTGTTTTCCAAGTGAAGAACACCCGCAGTGAATGGAAAACTTACTATAAATAAAAAAGGATTTCAGATGAACAGCATAGAAAAACTTAAAGCATACCAAGATGCACAGAAGATTGTCAACGATATCGAACACGAGCTTCGCCAAATGGTGGACGCATTTTTCAAGGATTGCAGTGGAATCTGGTATTATAAAGACTTGGAATATGATGGGCTTATTACCGAAGGTTCTATACCAAAAATTCTCAATCTTTGTGTAGAAGAAGTCATTATGGGCGAGGGAGAATATTACACTTTCCCCGTCCCGTCTTCCATCATCATGAAGTACCTTGACGGCGACAAGGAAGAAGCGGCCAAGGAGTTCCAGAAGTGGCACAAGGAATACTGGGAACAGAAGCGGCGTGAAGAGGAAGAGAAGGAACGCCTTGAAGAGGAAGCCCTCGCAAAGGCACGAGAAGAAGACGAGTACAAGCGCTATCTCCAATTGAAGGAGAAGTTTGAAAAATGAACGTCTGTGACCGTTGCCGTCGCTACGCAACACCCTGTTGCCGCAACTGTTTGTATTTCACCGAAATCTACGGAAGCATCACTGGGGACTACTATGGCGAACAGGTTTCCGACGAGGAAGCCTACAAACGTCTGAACGAGATGTACCCAGAGGATTTCCACAGCCCGTTCGTAACCAAGATGATTCGGGCCTACCGTTTCGTATCACGGGTTCTCATGCCGTTCCTGCTCTACGAAAAATGGAACAGGCCGAGGCAATACGTGAAGGGAAAGTATTACCCTCCATTTATGTTAAGCCAGTCAGAGATAACGAAAATTTTACTTGTAAACAAGGACGATACGCTACCATTTTAGGTATAAACTGTAGGGAAAGCAATTTTGGATTCCCTATGCAACCACTGTACGAATATGTCTGCCACATTAAAGGCCACCGCAACTCAAATGGCGAACTGGCCGAGTGGGTAATCAAGAGTCACGAAACAGGTAAAATCCTGTCTTCACATAAATCCGAACAAAAGGCGAAAGAACACCTGCAACAGATGCACATCTTCAACGAGGCGGCAGAAAGTGCAGGCTATCCGAAACTGTACCATATCTGCGGTTACATGACTGGGCTTACCGATGATGACCTAAGGAGCATTCTGACTACTGGCCTTCGCATCCACGATAACGGGGAAGCTGATTGTATATGGTTTTCAACGGGAAAGACATTCATTGAAGATATATCTGGCGCACCATTGATTGTATCGCTTGAATGCACCCCAGAAAACATCAGAAAATACCGAATAGACGAATTTGATGTACGAAATCAATCAGGTGCAGTCAACGTTCATGAAAACGTCCCTATGGAAGACCTGAACATCGAACAGCTCATGTGGGGACGCATACACAAGGGTGAGGGAACCCGTGTATATCCATTAACATTTACCAAACACTATGGAAATTTCGAAAGATGGCAGCGCTTCGACAAGGACTTGCAGGCTATCATTTATGAAGACCTGTTCAACATGTGGGCCAGGGACGATATTGCCAGACAGGGTTTCAACCCAGATTTGAACCGATTGAAGGAAATCATGGGTGACCGCCTGACGATTACAAACTTCATGGAACCGAAAAGTGATAAACTATTGGGTGAATCCACCTATGGTAACAATATGGACAAGAGAGTAAAGATTTTCATGGAAGGCGTAAGCCAGCTCGGACTGAGCAAAAATCAGGTCGATGCAATCGGAAAGATAACCAACGTTTGCATGGAAGGCATGGAAGATGGTGACTTCGGTGGAGCCGATTTTGGTGCAGCCGATTTTGGTGCACCCCCTTCATTCAACGGCCCATCTCCAGAGAGAGACGCAATGGAAGAATACCAGCTAGACCAAGTTTACAATGAACTTTGGAAGCTGGGCGTTCCCACCGATACAATCAACTCCCGTGGCAGGGAAAACGATTTCAGTTTCAAGACGATGTATCAGCTATTAAAGGAAGTTTGTAACTGGAAGGGCGTTCCTGTTCCCGAAATTATGGGAGTGGAAGATGACAAAACAAGCCTAAGTGACCTAGGTGGAGATGGAGACGCAGAAGAACCCGCAGAGTTCTAACCAAGTCAGAATATGTAAAAGGCTTCCAACATGATTGGAAGCCTTTCTTTTATGCCTTGGCTGCAAACCCCTTGTATTTGAGATATTCGTCAAGACCTTTAATCAGGTTCTTGATGTAGTCGAATACAGGTTTCTTGCATGCTCCCCATTTTTCACTGCTGAACGCCCTGCCTTTCTTTCTTGTCGGCTTCAAGGTCATCAGCTTCTCGCTGTCATGTTTGAGCGCTTCCTCAAAGGTGACATACTCGCCGCTCATCGTACCGTAGATTGCAGGAATCGAGTAAGTGACTGTGAGTTCGTTGTAGCGACCCTCTCCGTAAGACCTCGGGTAGTCATCACGATAGAAGTCGATTTCGATAACCTTGTCCTGCATGACCACCTTGGACCCCTTAATCTTCGGGAACTTGTAGGGAACCTTGATGGTAACGCTGTCGGCAAACCTGTACCCGTTGCATTCGATAGTCTGGTTGTCAAAAAGATTCCTGATATCGACATGGAAAAAATCGTTTGCGACATCTACGACACGCTGGATGCTGGCCGCCTTCAAGGCATTTTCCTTTGCGTCTAGCAGTTCCTTTGCCTTGGCGGATTCTTCCGAGTCTGCAGGATAAATCGGGCCGCTTTCTTCCCATCTGATAGCGGAACGCCAGTTCGGGTTTCCACCACGGTCTTTAATGATTTCGTCATAGTATGCGAACAGGCGTTCCTTCATTCCCTTGCAGATTTCAAGGATTTCGTCATATGTTCCCTCGACATAGTAATAACCCGAACAGCCGCTATATTCAATGATTTTGCTAATGCCGTTCTCAGCCATAGGAAGCACCGCCTTGAATGCAGCATTCAATTCTTTTGCGTAATCGTGGATATAGTAGCCAAGAGCGAGTCTCGTGGTGTCGTTGGAAATACCGATATCTATGTCAAACTGATAATCGTCCGAAGATTTCTTGAAATCTTTCAATGCAGGGTCGTAGGAAAGGAGAATCAACCCAAATTCATCATCGACATCGTTGAATGAGCCATGACCGAGATAACGGAACTCAACAAAGCCCTCAGACCATTTCTGGTCATGCTTGTCGATGTTGAAATCCTTGAAGAACTTCTTCATGAAGTCCTTGTGAACTTTCTTCCATTGTTCTGGAAGGAGCTGCAGCTTGCCAGTCTTCGCCTCTTCCGTATCGAGCTTTGTTATGGAATGCAGCCATATGTAGACCTCATCGTATTCCTTTTCCTCGAAACGCTTTCCAGCAAGATAGGCCGCATATACATTGCCGTAAGTCTTTGCCTTGAACACGGTCACGTTAAGTTTGGCATCTTCGCCCTCGACCTTGCCGATATAGTGAACGGTTGCTTCACGGTCTTCAACGTCGATTGAATCTAGTGTGAAGTCCTGTTCGATTTTAGAACGGACGCTACCCATCTTTTGCAGGTATTTCGCCGCCTTGATTAGTTCTTGTCCTTTGTAGGTTTTCATAAGTTATGTACCTCTTTCATGATGTACCCGTTGCGCTTTACTGTAAATTCCTTCACTACTACAATAGCCGAAGGACTGCTGTTCTTGACTTCCCTTTCGATGAAACGCTCGGCTTCATCAGCTGTCCCGAAACGGTATTCGAACGGGCAGGTTCCGTCATAGTAGTAGAAGTAGTTCCAGAAGAACCATCCCTTCTTCTGCGGGTAGAAAAAGACTTGGATTGAACCGTCGTCCTTTTCAATCGTTTCCTTGATAATTCTGAATCGCATAATCAATCCTCGGGTGCATCTGGGAATGGCATCCAGTGTGTAACACTGTCAGTCTGGATGAGGTTCTCCTTGTGGAACATCCATCCGTAGAACGGGCTCCAATAACCGATTCCAATGCCGTGTAGCTTGCTGTACAGGATGCACCATGTATTGTCGCCGACATTGTCGAGACCAGATGCCTTTCTCCATACGGGCAATCCCTTCTTGATATTCTCGTTTTCCTTGCTGAGCCTTTTGACTTCCTCCTGCAGTGCAAAGATGTCCAAGAACGGAACACGCACACCTTTCATCGGGGGAGGTGCGGGAGAAGTCTTCTTAGGCATCTTCAATGGCTTACACTTGTTCGGTGCGTTTGTCGTCATTTTATTCTCCTTTCGGTACAGCGCCAACTTTATGTTCACGTACACACTTAGCAACAAATTCGTCAAGCTGCTTGTAGCTAGGGTTGTGAATCTCTTCGATGATTGTCTTTGACGCATTACTGCCATGCTTTATCTTGACAAGTCTCGCCCCGACAACGTATTCGTATTTTTGTGAACGTGTAAACGGAAACTTCGAAACGTCAGTGTTCCTGACAATCTGCACCCTGTAATCCTGTGCACCCCATGTAATGAAAACATCGGTGTCATGGAAAAGCAACCCGTACTTGTCGGCGATGTCCTGAATCTCGGGAAGACGGAGTTCCTCTACGATGACATAACGGGGTTCATAACTCTTCTTGTCAACGTCAAGGCTCATCTTGTGCGATTTACAGAAAGCCTCGGCTTCCTCCTTGGTAGGAAATGCCATAGCATAACTTCCGTCACGGAACCATCCGAGACCCCTAGAATCCATCCCCAAGCAGTCATGCAGGTCACTGCACATGCACGGGCCCTGTACGCTTCTTTCGATATAGAACATGGTTAACTCCCTAGCACTCGTGTGTGCCAATCTTGTGATGGAAATAGTCCACAATGTCGATTTCCTTTCCGTCCTTGTCGAAGAAATTGAAGTTGCACGAGTTGTATGCGTGCTCTGGGTCTCCTACTAGGATTGTCTGGGTATAACTGCCGTGGATAACAACGTAGTCAACAACGTATTCCTTACCGACGGTCAAGTCCTTGGGGTCGTCAGTCATTCCCCAATGGTTGTACACGTTGCTGGTGCAAACTGCCTTGATTGATTTTTCGCTCATATAGCCTCCTATCCAAGAATGGCGTAATCTTGGTCGTTGGTAACCTTGAACAATGCGACATAGATGCTTTCGGCACTTTCGCACTCGATGTCGGCAAAGTCAACCACTTCAAGGGTCAGGTCCCTTAGGATGTACGGGTAGTAGTCGGTAACGGGACGACCTCCAAGGGCACAGAAAGTGTTATTAACTGCGTTCCACAGCTTTGCGATAGGCTCCTTCAACTGCTGGAGCATCATGTCGTCAACCTTGGGGAAACAATTGAATTCGAGCAGCTCGTAGATGGGCTTGGCAAGGGCTTCGTAATACGATGTGAAATCGCTGTCGGCGATGGAAATTCGTAAGTAAGGTGCTTTCATTGTATATCTCCTTTACGGCAAGGTGCCTTCGGCACTGCGTTCACAACCGATGCGGATAAGCTCCTTCGCAGAGCGTTCGAGCCAGTCCTTGAAATCGGATTCGTCCATGTACCTGAAAGAACATTCACGACGGGTCACTGGCGGGTGTGCCGTGCTCGGCTTGTAATGTTCCAGTACCAATGCGGCATCGTCGTCAGAACCGTTGTCGAACGAGAGTTCATAACCGATTTCCAGACGGACGATAAGCTCGCCCGTGGGAACATCCACGCAATATTCGTCGTTGGTCAATGCACCGTAGCCAGACCATCCGTTTTCGGCGGCCACGTTCTTGGCTTCAAACTTGTTCATCGTAAATCTCCTTATGATTCAAGTAGAATATACATAATAAAAGCAGGACTGTCAAGGGGTCCTGCTATATTTTTACTCTATTTATCCGTTGGAGTATGCCAAGCTCACCACCGAGTAACTTCCTTGCAGGCATCTTCCAGTTCAAGCTCCTTGTATAGATAATCGACCGTAGTGAAGAATGCTTTGCGATACCATTCGGCAAGTTCGAGGTCCATCTTCATGTCGGCAGCTTTTTCAACCCTTATGTAAATCTCAATAAGATTGCTATATGCATGCCTGACATGATACTTGAATTTCTCCCACTGGTCAACTTCGTCAATAAATTCGTTTAATATGGCTACACTCTCTTTCTTATCGGAAATAATAGCATCCTTCTTGGAAAGTTCATCGGCCAACTCCTGCTGACTCAGACCATCGTAGGTGTTCTCGATGGGTTCGTACTTGTATTCATCGGGGTCAACCCACACATACGTATCCATGCTACCGTAACGAGACATGAACCGCTGCATTTCTTCAATTACATCGTTAAGGTAATTCTTGAAGGCTTGCCCGAGGTCTAACGACATGGGGGTATCCTTTGAACTTTGGGAAAACACGTACCGCATCGCAATAGGGCGTTTCAAGTCCCGAATCTTGTGTATCAGGTCGCCGTTCGACTTAATCCTCCCATCCTCCGAAACACGGTGGTGCCGTTTAAGCTTGCGCTTCTGTTCGGTAATGGTGTCGTTTAGTTCGTTAATCTCCCTGTCCTTCTCTTGAAGCATCTCAGGGGTAACTTGCGTATTCATCATGTCCTGTGTCCTATCTGGCTTTCAGATTAAGTTTATTTGTCAAGGGACTTCGAAGCCGTTTTCTCTGCAAGCTTCATCAAGGTCAATTTCACGGTTGAGAGACTCGCATGTCACCACGAAAGCGTCACGATACCATTTGGCAAGTTCAGCGTCCATCGTCATCGTGTTGCTTTTCTCAACCCTGAAGAAAAGCTCCTCCAGGTGGGACGCCGCTACACGGACATGATACTTGAAGCTCTCCCACGCATCGGATTCGGCAAGACGCTCTCCATATATGGACACGGAAAGTTTCTTGTCGGCGATTGTCTCGTCCTTTTTGGAAAGCTCAGCCGCCAACTCGTCCTTAGTCAATGTAGAATAGTCGTTCTCTATGGGAGCCGTCTTGTATTCGTCACCCGTGACAAACATGCGTGTAGTTGTCATACCATACTTGTCAATAAACTCATTGATGCTATCGACTATATTGTTGATATAGTTCTTGAAAACCTTACCAAGCACTAACGAAATCGGTTTATCCTTGACCTCCATTCCAGCCGAGTAGTACAACGCAACGGAACTCTTGAATGATTCAATCTTTCGTTTCAGTTCACCGTTCATCCAAGACTTGCGGTTCTCACCGATATACCCAAGGGCGAGAAGCTTGCTTTTCTGTTCGGCTATGGTGTCACTGAGTTCGTTTATCTCCCTGTCCTTCTCTTTCAGCATCTCGGGGGTGACGGGAGTGTTCATCTTGTCGTTCATGTCCTGTGTCCTATCGGGCTTTCACATTGAGTTTATAACCGAAAGCCTACTTGTAGCGAATCTTCAAGATGGTGAGGACTGCGGTCAGAACCGTGGCCGTGGCGTAATTGAAATAGATTGGCCACTGCCACAGTCCAGTCTTCATGTTCGTGTACAGAACGAATACCGCACTGAATATGTTCCCGCAGAAGGCGAAGACAAGGAACATGCGGCTGATGTCCTTGCACGACTTGGTTCGGTAGCACTTGATTATCTGGGGGGCTAGGTTGATGGCGAAGAAGAAAGCGCCGAGGATGCCGCAAATCCAGCAAAAGGTCTCTGTCATAAGGTCCGTATGAGATTACCTTTCAGTTTATATCGACTGAAAGAAAAGGGTTGACATCGTTGTAACACTGTGCTAAATATACAAAATGTGTGGCCGTTTGCAAGAGGTTATAAACTAGAAGGGTATTCACATAAGGAGTTATCACTATGGCAAATTTCCTTGATGAACTCAGGAATAGAATGGCCGCTTCTCCACACGTTGGTCCAACCCCTGTTACTAACCCGAAGGTGCCGACAAAGGTGGAAAGGGATGTTGCTGAATTCAAAGTCAGGCAGAAGGCAATGCCAAACTTCAAGTTTGGAACAGGAACCGTTCTGCAACAGATAAAGGAGCATACGGAAAAGTGTCCTCATGTTGGGCCGACTTATGCTGACCCGAATTTTGCCAACGCAAATACTAGCAACGGTCAGTCATTAAGTAAAAGCGAAATTGTCGCAATCGAGAATGAGTTTGATGCATTCATCAATCTACTGGAAACAGAGGTGTAAACAAAAAACATCGCCATTAGAATAATTCACTAATAGTATGGTAAGCATGAAGTACGATATAATTTTATCCTTAACCTCATGGAAAGGACGAATCTATGATGCGTCCCTTTTAATGGTGTTACTATCGATGTTAAAACAAAAAACCAAATTTAAATATAAAGTCGTTCTCGTCCTTTCCTCAGATGAATTTCAAACCAAAGAAAAGGAGCTACCCCCACGAATTGTAAAACTAAATGAAGTGTGCGATTATTTCGAAATTTTATGGACTAAAGAGAATACAAAGGCATACAAAAAGTATTTTCCTGTAAGAAGAAAGTATCCCAACGACAATATTTGTATCTTAGATGATGATTCTACATTACACGACAATTTTGTTGAGACATTTTGCACTTTATTAAAAGAAAACCCCGATAGAATGATTATAGGAACAAACCATTTTATGTTGAATACATCAAAAACTATTATGCATACCAGATATGGTGCGGCCTGTTTTAGACCGAATTCTTTATATGATTTAGATGAATCTTTTGGACGTAAGTATTTCCTTGACCATGATGACGAATTCTATTTACTATTATCTGTATTAAACGGCACCAAATCGGTTTGTTTAGATATTCATAAATACATTGATATAAATAGGTTTCAACAAAACAAATCTCTCGCTGAGACTGGGGGACAGCTGAGATACAATAATCTTTGCTCAATGTGGACTAAATGTTTTTCTGAAAACCAATCTCTTAAAGATAAATTCGACCGAAATAAAAATAAATTAAATTAGCAATATGACAACGAAAGTATATTTGTAGAGGATTGATATTATGATGCCACCAAACGATGCAAAAGCTGTTATTAGTTTAACCAGTTGGCTGGGACGGATAAAAACCGTAGGCATAACTATTATGACGTTATGCAAGCACTGCCCTGGATTTCATATCGTTTTGACACTTAGTGAGAGCGAATTTCCAAACAAAGAAGCCGATTTGCCTGTTAGCTTGCAAGTACTACAGAAGGCCAAAAAATGTGAAATACTGTGGACACCTGGAAATCTTCGTTCGTATAAGAAAATACTATTTGCGCTTGATAAGTATCGTACCGTTCCAGTAATAAGTGCCGATGATGATTGTGCATATATGTTCAACTATGCTGAAATATTATATAAATACTGGGTACATAATAAGCGAAGCATCATCACTATAAACCCGTCAATTCATTACAATATAACATTCCAGCATGGTCCATGCACGTTATATCCACCATACGCTTTTGGTGACGAGGGATTAAGGTTACTGAACAATAAAGCCATAGTTAATGCTAACCATGATGATGTTTATTATGGGGTATTAGCATTTAGACGGCACATACCGATTATCAGCATTCCATGCAAAATACCATATAAATTTCACCATGATTATGGTGCCTTATCAAAAACAAGAAAAATCAAATGCCACCAAGCAATTCGTATAATGTTAAAGGAGATTCAGTAATGAAATATCCTGTGGTTATAGGTTCTAACTGTTGCGGTGGAAACTTCTATCATAATTTCCTTAATATTCCGTTTTACAGCCCATTTATTTGGGCAGTATGCCCATACTTCAGTATTCAATACCTATTAGAAAACTGGCCAACTATAAAGTGGTGGAATTTTGAGGTTAAACCAAACAAAGAACGCCCATTAACATATTCACTCATAATTGACTCACATGTTGTAATACATTACGTCCACTATTTTATAAGCAATAGATATACCGATGCATTTTTAAAGGGGGCGTCCGTATTCTCAAAACATATTGTTGGGTATTTAACCGAAAAATATATTGAGCGAACCTTACGAATGCTTTCTGATGGTGAAGTGAACTCACCATACTTCATTATACATGAGGAAGAATTCGCTAATGGTAATCCAAAAAATAGGTTACATAGAATTCTAACATCAGATTCTCCTTATAAACGTGCAGTAATAACACATTCAATTGATTTATCCGATGTTACGGTAAACCCAGAAACGGTAAAATACATTTTCCACCCAGATAAACTGCTGCCCGAACAGATGATTGATAGGTATGGTGAATCAATATCAAGTTTTTTCGGCATTGATACGAATCATATTGATACATTGAAAGATATATCAGTGCAATAAATTATTTGCGTTTTAAAAGTTCGGCTAAAGGTTTATTTCTAAGCGTTCCACCTNNGCTTTACTTTTACTATCCACATAAAATGAACAACCAGTATCCATAGTGGCATTATCTATCATACATCGAGACGCATCAAAATATGATATGTGATTAGTGTTTACAAAATCCATATCAATCATGCACCAGTATGGATATATTCTAGCGGGAGGAACCCTATCCCACCCAATCTCACCTATGATATCATACTGATGTCTTAGAGCCAATAACTTTACAATTGATGGCTTGAACAAAATATCATTATCACACAACATTAAATACCGAGTCGATATATGCGTTTGCATTGCCCATGCTATACTGGATGCATGGTTTTTTGATGGTTGGTTAAAGTTTGGTGTATTCTTGTAATTAGTATTATCAACCACCTTGATGAATGAATTGGGTTTATTCGGAAAAAACGTATCGGTTGAATTATCTAAGATGATAAATGTCTTGTAAGTCTAGCTTATCCATACGTTATCCAAACACCGAAATCAGCTTAGCCAAAATTCCATTGTATTTATTTCGGTTAACTTCCCATAAGGCAAGTTTGTTTTGTGCCTCTTTAATGACGTAAGCTTCGTCTTTAATATACGACGTTGTTGCCCTAGGCCATATACCATGTTTCCGCATCCAGTAATACTGCCAGGATTCATCTGATGTATTACTATACTTCATATATAANNGAGATGAGGAGGATATAAGGTTCCTCCACGGCCATTCTGTGAACGACCATACTTAATTATACACCCTCGCTCAGAATCAGTTATAGGCTTCCACTCGAATGAACCGTCAATTTCACGCTGTTGAATACGTCCAGCAAGTACATCATTGGGAAACTTTTTGTGGTCCTCGACAAATATTCTAAGCCATCCATCAGGGCGGAGTTGGTCATCGTCAATTATTAGTATAGGATTATCTGGATACGCCGCAAGAGTAGGCATTAGCTTTTTGTGGCTTCGCAAATCCCTTGGCACCCATAAAAGTTCAATCTTGTTATGATTAACAAGGGCGTTTAAGTC
>LXOW01320591.1_pt1 | contig 47255 bp, 86 predicted proteins | sample 1368591 | NCBI WGS metagenome assembly LXOW01 (sample SAMN04884650, study PRJNA319009) | bovine gut metagenome | isolation source: Cow rumen | host: Bos taurus | place: Italy: Legnaro (PD) | collected 2014-07-09
TAATTGCTATTCTTAAAAGTTCTATGGCTCAGGCAGACAAACTAAAATGGTGTAGCGTAGTATTTAATGTTTTAGATAGTTGGTTCGCCTTAGATGAACAAGAAGAATTGAAATCTTGTAAGTATTGTAAGGAAAAACTTATTCCAATACTTCATACACTAGTAGAAAAGGGTAAATTAGAATATATGTCAGACTTTTTTGACTATTACAAGAGGGCTTATGCGTTTGCAGCGAGAAGGGACTTTGAATGTTTCGTAGATTATATGGAATGGAACGAACCAAAGAAAGTATATGCAAACAGAAGACCTTTATTATCTCCCTATGTTAAAGCATTAGGAGAGTTACCTTTTAACAAAGAGAAACAATATTTAATAGTATCTTACCCACCATCAGCAGGAAAATCGTATATAGCGACCTTATATAGTGCGTGGGCATTTGGATTATCTACTTCTAATTCAATTATTAGAATGAGTTATTCTGATGAATTAGTACTAGGGTTTTCAAGAACTATTAAAAACTATATATCTTCACCAGAATTTGCTGAAGTGTTTACTAATTTCAAACTTTTTAATGGAAAACCATTTGAAGTTGAAAGAGAAAGCGATTGGAAGATAAAAAATGCAAATGTACCTAAATCAAGTCATATTGCAAGAACTCGTAACGGTTCAACAACAGGTGAAAGAGCGACATTTGCAATTATCTTTGACGATATGACCAAAGGTGCAGAAGAAGCCAACTCTGAAAGCACACACAGACAAATCTATGATAAATGGCTTACAGAATGGTGGAATAGACGAGATGGGCAAAGATGTAATTTTATCTTTCTTGGAACACAATGGTCACCAGAGGACATATTAAACAGAATTATAGTAGATAGAAATGCTATTGAAGAATTAAAAGAAACTGATAATCCTTATGTAATGGAAAACTCTACTACTACTGTTATTAGAGTACCAATGTTAGATGATGAGGGTAAAACTACTTGTGAAGAAGTGTACCCACAAGCAATAGCAGAACAAATAAGAGATACAACAGACCCATTCTTATTTAGTTGTGTTTATCAGCAATCACCAATAGCACCAACAGGTAGAGAATTTGCTTATGAGTGTATTAGAACTTATACAGAACTTCCTGAAGGATTATCTAATAATGCGTTTGCAACATTAGATACTGCCCGTAAAGGTAAAGACAATGTGTCTATGCCAATAGTAAGAACCGACAATAATGGAAATTATTATTTAGTGGACGCTATATTTGAACAAAAAGCAATGGATTTCTTGTATGATAAAATAATTAATAAGATTGTAGATAATAATATTACATTACTTGTAATAGAAAACAATATTGACACTTCATTAAGACCATTATTAGAGAAAAAACTACACGAACGAGGCTATAATGTATGTGAAATAAGAGAAAAGTTCAATACTGTCAAAAAAGAGGAAAGAATTAAGAATAATAGGGGTGTAGTACAAAAACAACTCGTATTTCCAGACAAAATGGTGTTTAAACCTAATACAGATGTAGGTAGGCTTATGGAAAACCTAACAAAGTATAGTTTTGACTATGCAAATGTACACGATGACGCACCAGATAGTATTTGTATGGTCGCTTCAGAGGTAATTATGCAAAATTATAAGTTTGGGAAGATAAAAGCCGTAAAAAGATGGTTTTAATTGACAAATCTATGTCAGTTTTAAATGTTGCATTTGCAACTTGTTTATATCTTTGATATAAACCAAAGTGAGCAATCAGATTTTCCCTTTCTGGTTGTTCGGTGCTACGCTAGGGGAACATAATTAACTTTATGCTTCCCAATATTACCACTTCGTTTAAGAGTAAGACACCAAATGGTATGGCGGGTCGTGACCGTCAGTGGTAGCCAATCAGAAAATTTAATAGGAGGGGAATAAATGGAAGAAGAAAATATTACAACTCCACAAGAAAGCACTTCTACTACTGCAAGTATTCCTACAAAGGACTATATAGTTCAATATGGACCAGAAGTTGCACAATTTTATGGAAGAAAAGTGCTATATGATGATTATTTGCCAGAAGATGTAAATTCAGATGATACTGAAAAAAATGCAAAGACTATTGGCGATATATTAAACCATATATGGAGTACACATACACAAAATGCTAATGAGATTGATTATTTAGAAAAGTATTATAGAGGACATCAACCTATTTTAGGAAAGAGAAAAGATATAAGACCTTCTATTAACAATATAATCCTAGAAAACAATGCTTACTATGTAGTAAACTTCAAAGTAGGTTATGTATTTGGTGAACCAATACAATTTATACAAAGAGGAGATATTGCTAATCCAGAAGTTGGAGTATTAAATGGTTATGCAATAGCAGAAGACAAATACGATAAAGACAGCGAACTTGCTGAAAGCGTATATACTTCTGGTATAGGTCATAGATTAATATTACCTAATAAAAATGAAGATAGCCCATTTGATATTATTAACTTAGATAGTAAAACTTCATTTATTGTATATTCTAGTATAGACCCTGCACATTCTAAATTAATTGGTGTTACATTTACTAAGAGTGAAAGAAATAGCACAATAAGAGGTAGCGTATATACAAATACAGGTTATTATGAATTTGAAAAACCTAATACAGGAACAATGTTTAATGTTAAATATGTAAAACCATTCTTCTTAGGAACTATTCCAATATTTGAATATCATTTTAATAAATGGAGATTAGGACTTATTGAAGTAGTAATGAGTATATTTAATGCTATAAATAGAATAGATAGTGGCGACCTAGATGGTTTAGAACAATATATTCAAAGTTTATTAGTATTTATCAATAATGAGATTGACCCAGAAACATATAAAGATGTTATGGATTTAGGTGCTGTTGAATTATCAACTGCTGACCCATCAAGACCTGCTGATATTAAATTATTACAAAATGAAATATCACACGAAAACACTGAAGTTTTACATAAGAGATTACTTAATACTGCATTAACTATATTAGGTATTCCAGCACAAACTACAAGAACAAGTGGTGGAGATACAGGTGCAGCAAGACAATTAAGTGATGGTTGGACAATGGCACAAGAAAGAGCAAAACAAGACGAAAATGCTTTCAAGAGATGTTCAAAAGATGAAATTAAATTAATATTAAAGATTTGTAGAATAACTCCTAATAGTGGAATTAAAACTCTACAATTAAAAGATATAGACCAAAAATTACCAAGAGGTAGAGATGACAACTTCTTAGTAAGAGCACAAGGTTTAATGAACTTAATTACTTCAGGAGTTTCTCCAGATGTTGCTTATGCTTCTACTGGTATATTCCCAGATAGTAATGAGGCTTACCAAAAATCATTAGACTTCTATGGTGGAATTGAAAACTGGATTAAATACTTCGTATTTAAGCAAGTTGAAGAACCAGAAGGCGAAGAAACTGAAGGAGAAGACCAAAATACTGATAATAAAATTAAAGGTAAAGAATGGTCAATAAATGAGGCTAACGAAAAGTTGGAAAGACAATTTGAGAAGAAAAACTAATTTCTTCTCTTTATCGCCTTAGTAGTTTTAGTAAGTGCAACTCTTACAAAGGCGACTAATTTTACTTTGATACCGAGTATAAGGTATAGCGTCCGGAAGTAGAAACAGACTACTATAAAAATGTGGACGGAAGGGAGAGATTTTATGAACAAGGAAGAATTAGTAAAGATACTTGGAAACGAGGAACTTAAATCTAATGAGGAAAAGGTTGACGCTATTAACAAGTTATTAGCAGAAAGCACAATCCCAAAAGATAAGTACAACGATACAAGTGCTAAACTAAAGGAGGCAGAAGAAAGGCTAACTTCAATGACAAATGACTTTGAAGAATTTAAAAAGTCAAAAATGACAGATGAAGAAAAGAAGAATGCAGAAAGAGAAAATATGCAAAATCAACTTCTTAAATATCAATTAGATTTGAATAGACTTGAAGTTGAAAAGATATTTGAAAGTAATGGACTAACTCAAGAAGATTACAAAGATATTGAAGCCAATATTATTGGTAAAGATAGAGAAACTTCTATTGCTAGTGCAAATGCTTTTGTTAATATCTTAAAATTAAACTCTGAAAAGGTTGCTCAAGCAACTAAGCAAGAACTTCTTAAAGATACTCCAACACCAATAGGTGGAACTGGTAGTTCAAAGCCTGTTAGCAATATAGAAACATTACAATCTGCCTATGCTAATGCTCTAAGAGATAAAGACACAGTTGCTCAAGCAAAATTACTTAGAGAAATTCAAGAAGAACAAATCAAAAATCAATCCAACATATAATTGCTTAGCACATTATTAAGGGAAAAGATTTTAATTAGAGAAAGAGAGGAATTTTAAATATGAAAGGTACTGAAACTGTACAATCATTTAGTGTTCTAAATTATTCAGGACTACTATATAACAAAGCGAACACAGACACTCCATTCTTAAACTTAATTAGTGGTAATGTTAAATACACTAACTCAGTAGAATTTGTTTGTGGTCAATATTATACTAGCGAAGAAGGTGCTATTCCAGAAATCAGTGAAACTGCTTCACTTGCTGCACCAGACGCTACATTCGTAACAAGAACTCAATTATCAAATGTTACACAAATATTTATGGAAAGTGTTGCAATTTCTTATGCAAAACAATCTAATATGGCAACTTTAAGTGGAGTAAATATAGCAAATCAAACTGCTAATCCACAAGATGAATTAGATTTCCAAGTTGCTAGAAAAATGGAAAAAATCAAAAGAAGTATTGAAAAAACATTTATTCAAGGAACTTACAACAAGGCTGCTGCTGATAACCAAGTTAATAAAACTAGAGGTATTCTTGCTGCTATCACTACAAACGTAGTTGCTGCTGCTGGTGCTTCATTAGATTTATGGTTATTAAATGAAGCAGTATCTGATATTAACGCTGCTGGTGGAGATATTTCTAACTTATATTGCTTCGTTAATTCAGAAAACTTATTACAAGTTAATGGTAACGCTGTTGAAATGGGTATGCCAATCGGAACTGCTAAAGATACTGAATATGGTATTCAAGTTAGAGAAGTTATACTTCCAATAGGTGCTACTATTAAATTAGTATTAGGACAATTCATTCCATCTGGAACTGCTTTAATATTCAATCCAAAATATGTAGGACCAGTTGAACAACCTGTTCCATCAAAAGGAAACTTCTTCTTAGAAGAACTTGCTAAGACAGGTGCTGGAAGCAAATATCAAATCTTCGGACAAATTGGTCTTGACCACGGTCCAGAATGGTATGCTGCTAAAATTACTGGATTATCTACTACATTTACTGCTCCAGTTGGACAAAAAGTTGTTACTGTTCAAAGTGCTTAATAAAAATATAGCGTAATAGATATAAGAAAGGGAACTTATGAAGAAAATAGTATTGCTACAACATTTTTATAATGAAATAGGGGGAATTGAAACATTCTTATATAACTTTTGTAAGCAATTTGGTGACAAATATGATATTACATTAGTTTGTAGGTCAATAAGCCCTGAAAATGCTCTTAAACTAGGACAATATGTAAATGTTGTATGTGAAGTTGAAAGAGAAATTGAATGTGATACTTGTATAATCACTAGTGTATTAGTAGATTTACCAGTATTTAAGAATATTAAATATAAAGAAATTTACCAAATGATACATAGTGATTGGACTAAAATGCGTAAGTTCTGGGATTGGAAATTCATAGAATATGATAAAAATACCAAATATATCGCTGTTAGTGAGTGTGCTAGACAATCGTTTATTAGAGAATATGGGAGAGATAGTGTAGTAATACCAAATCTCGTAATGGTTGAAAAACCACCTATGCTTAAACTTTTGTCTTGCACTAGACTAACTGAAGAAAAAGGTTATTTGAGAATGTGTAAGTTATGCGACTTACTAGAGGAAAATGGCATAACATATATTTGGGACGTTTATGGAACTAATCCATTGAACTACCCATTATATAAAAATATGATACTTCATAGTCCCATACAACAGGCTAATAAACTAATGCCTGATTATGATTATGTTGTTCAACTTTCTGACACTGAAAGTATGTGTCTAACAATGTATGAGAGTTTAATGCAACATATTCCTGTATTAGTTACTCCGTTTCCTAATGCAGAGAAAGATATAAAAAACGGTGTTAATGGTTATATACTTCCATTTGATATGAAATTAACCAAAGACGATATTATGAATATTGTTAATAAGAAACCTACAAAGGTTGATTATGAGCAAAAAGGAGTGATAGAAGAATGGGAAAAAATATTAAAGTAGAAGCATTAGAACCATTTAGTTTCAAAGAGGATTTAAGTAAAGTTTACCCAAAAACATATAAAATGTGGGTAGATAGAGAAACCTTTGAAAGATTAAATAAACAAAATTTAGTAAAAATAATTGAAATAAAAAGAGAGGTGCAGTTAAATGACAGACCAAGAGCAAATGGAAATGTTAAGAATACTAATTCTTAGAGATATGAATGATGACAGCGAAGATTTACTTTTCAATGTCTTACTAACAAACGCTCGTGCTATTCAATTAAATGCACTTTTTCCTTTTGACGAAAGTGCTACTGTAAGTGAAGATAATTTTAGATTGAGAAACTGGCAAGTAAGATGTGCTAAAGAATTATATGATAGTTGCGACAGAAGTGGTATTCAATCATATAGTGAAAACGGATTAAATGTTAGTTATTTCGCTAATATAGTTTCACAAAGCCTAATGATGGAACTTACTCCAAAAGCAGGTTGCCCAATAGAAAAGAGCGTGTAATATGATACCAATTAAACCAAATCCTAGAGATTGGAAAAAACCATTATATATTGCTTCATTTGATACTGTGACTTATGATGATGAATTAAATGAAATCAGAACATATAAAGAACCAGTATTTTATGAATATAATTATCAACCAGTATCTAGTTATTTAGATATACAAGCATTTGGTAAAGACGCAAATATAACTAAAAAAATGGTTATACCAATTAAAGATAAAGATTTGTTTAAAGAATATGATTTAGCATACTTAGATGGTGCAACTCCTGATGGGGAAGAAAATAATGGAGATAATGCAAATTATATATTACTTCCACCAAAAGAAGGAAATGCAGTAGTAATAATATATTGTCAAAAAATTAAAGGAAAGTAGGTGCTATTTATGTATAAATTTACAAATGGTGTAGTATGTTATGATATAGAAACTAGAGATAGATATATCAAAGCAGGAATGACCCTAGTTAAAGAGGAAAAACCTGAAGTAAAGGAAGAAAAAGAAATTGTCAAAAGCGAAATTAAAAGTGATGTTAAGCCAGACAAGTTTAGCAGAACTAAAGCAAGACCTGCAAGATTTAATAGATAATCTAAATACAGGTGTTGAACAAACTACTAAAGAATTAGGCGAAAAGAGTTTAGAATATATGCAAAAACAATATTCTGAAAATAATTTGGAAGGGCATATAGGAAATATAAACTTACACGCATATAATAAAAGATACCAAAATGGCTTTAAAATATCGTCTGGTGACGACATTGTTGCTGTTTTTAACGAATTTGGAACAGGATTACGAGGTGCATATACCAAAACAGATTTGGCTGCTGCAACTGGTTATGAATATAATGTTCCAAGCCCAAGCAAAGGAAAAATTCCTGAAGGTGCTATAGCACAATGGGGAAAAGACTTTTGTGAGGTTGTTACCACACCATATACTTGGTGGTATTGGAAAAACGGAACTTGGAGATGGACAGATGGTATGGGAGGCAAAAATATGTATGGTAGTTTAGTAGAAGAATTAAGAGAACTTGCACCTAGACAATATAATACAAAAGTAAGTCAGGTTATAGGAAATTACAGAGGAGGTAATAAATGAGAGTAAACGAATTATATAAAGAAAAAATATACCCTGAATTAAAAGAGTATATAGAAACACATTCTTTGTATTCACCGGTTATTACTAAAGTTTATACTGAACAAAGTAAAGTGTTTCCTATAGTAACAGTTCAATTAGTTAGAGAAAGACAAGTATTTAATAATTTAACTTGGGGAGAAAAAACCTACCCATTTAGAATAGACATTAATGTTTATGCTAATGATAAAACTATAAATAACACTAAAGTATCAAAAATTGTAATAACTGATGAAATATCAGGAATAATTGAAGATTACTTCAATGATAGTTGTAAAGTATCAATATCTAGGCAAGATGATATTGCTAATATAGATGGTAATATTCGTAGAAACTTTATAAGAGTTGAAGGAATATTAGATACTAAATGGGGAGAAGAAGGATTAACTATATACCCAGCGAGTAACTATTAATAAGGGAAGAAAAATAGGAAAAGGAGAGATATTAAATTATGGCAAAAGCATATAATGATATTGGTATTGAGTTAAGAGTAAAAGGTAAAACAGACACTAAATACCCTGCTGCAATACTTGTAGAAATCAAATCTACACCTGCTACTGGTCAAGCAGGAGGAACACTAGAAGTTACTACACACAGTGACCCAACAAAGGTTTATATTCCAGATAGACCAGATACAGGAGATATGGATTACACATTCAACTATACTGAAGCAAATTACACTGCTGTTAAAGCAATTTGTGATAACGCTGAAAGAGATATTCTTATTAAATACCCAGATGGAACTGGTGTTGAATATTCTGGAATTTGTCAAGTATGGCATAATGAAGTATCAGTTGGTGCTGTATTAGAATGTACATTACACACTGTTCCTGCTACTTCACCAGCAGATTTAACTTCACAAGAAGTTGCTGCTAAAATAACTGCAAGTGTATAATAACTGAACAATAAACTAGGAGGGAAAATATGAGAAAATGCTCAATCACAATTAGCGATAAAGAATATACAATTCAATTAAATAGAAATAGTATTGTATGGTTAGAAAATACTGGATTTAAGGTAAGTGATTTTGAAAATAAACCACTTGTTACTATAGAATTACTATGGACAGCAGGGTTTATAATGAACCACCCAGAAGTAAATTCTAACCTTGCTTTGAAACTTATGGAAACTTATGAAGAAGAAGGCGGAGATGTTACAGAAGTATCAAAATTCGTTTTGGAAGAATATGGTTCTTTTATGAATGCCCTTTCCGATACAAAGTCCAAGAAGAAAGCGACAATAACAGAAATTTAGATGAAGAAGATGGCAAACAGTATAAAAATATGACCGATTGGTTCAAAGACTTGTTACCATCAGCAATAGAATACGGTATGTCAATCAAAGAATTTTGGGAAGATGACCCAGAACTATTTTGGGCATACCGTTTTTCTTATATAACTAAACTTAAAAGGGAAAGCGAAGAAGCAAATTATCTTGCTTGGTTACAAGGAATGTATTTCTTTGAAGGCGTATCTATTGCACTAGCAAATTCATTTGGTAAAGCGACATTAAAATACCCTACAGAACCTTATGGTTTTAAAAGTAAAAAGAAAGATAAAACACCTAAATTAACCGAGAAAGAAAAAACTGTTATAGAATTAAAAGGTAGAGTAGCACAAGTACAAGCCTTATGGAAACAAAAGGAAAAGGGCAAACAAGAGAGTAGCACCTCAGAAAAGAGGGGAGAGGTGATGAAAGAAAATGGAAAGGATTAAACTAAATATACAACGATTTGCAGAGGCTAATAGAGTAGAAGTAGATTTAGTCGTAATGGCTAAAGAAGCACAATCTGCGTTAAATGCAGCAAAGAAATCAGTTAATGATTTATCTAAAGCATTAGAAGGCACTACAAAAGAAACTAAAAATACTAAATCAGTAGCAAAAGAATTAAAAACTGCATTTTCCGAAATAAACATATCATATTTAACAAATCAAATAAAAAAATTAGGAAAGTCGTTATATAAAGACTTTTTAACTAAAGCAATAGATACATCAGAAGAATTAAACTTATTTAATGTTGTATTTAATAATATTAGTGAAAATGGTAAAAAGACATTTAGTGATTTAGGTAAACAAGCGACTAGTTTCCAAAAGAGATTGAATGAAGCATTCGGAACAAATATGAAAGAAACAATGCGTTATCAAGGTTTGTTCCAAGCAATGGGTGAAAGTGCTGGTTTAGAAGATACAGTTGCTGCTTTAATGAGTGAAAATATGACTAAGTTAGCATACGACCTTGCTTCTTTATATAATACTACTGAAACAAAAGCAGCAGAGAGTTTAAGAGCAGGTGTTTATGCAGGTCAAACTAAACCATTAAGAAATTATGGTATAGATGTAACTCAAACATCATATAAACCATTAATGGAAGAATTAGGCTTAGAAAAATCTGTAAGTGAATTAACACAAGCAGAAAAAGAAATATTAAGATATATTTCAACATTAAAACAAGCCAAAAATGCTATGGGCGACTTTGCTAATACAATAGAAAGCCCTGCTAACCAATTAAAGATTTTAAGACAGCAATTCTACGAAATGCAAGCGGCTATAGGTAATTTATTTGTAGGAGCATTTGCAAGACTTCTACCTTATGCTAATGCAATTATAATGACAATAAAAGCAGTTGCACAAGCGATTGCAGGTTTCTTTAATATAGAATTAAGCGATTATAACTCAGGTTTAGCATATTATGAAGAAGGATTAGAAGATTATAGTGACGCATTAGATGGAGTTGGAAGTAGTGCTGGTGGTGCTTCAAAAGCAATAGATAAATTAAAAAGACAAACATTAGCATTTGACCAAATCAATAACTTAACTTCGCCAACAGATAATTCTAGTTCTGGTGGAGGCGGAGGTGGTGGAAGTGGCCTAATCGGTGGAATAGACGAAAGACTACTAGAAGCCATAAAAGGTTATGATAATGGTATGGACAAAGTTAGAATGAAAGCCAATGAAATCAGAGATAAGATGATGGAAATTCTTGGTTTCACTAGAGATATAAATGGTGAATGGGAATGGGGCGGCTTTTCTCAAATGATTAAAAACTTTAAAAACTGGTTTGATGATTTAGATTTTAAAGGCAAAACACTAGCAGTTGTAGGAATGATTACAGCATTTACAGCATTATTAAATGTATTAAAAGGATTTGGAAAACTAACTGGATTAACAAGTTTCTTTAAGACAATAGGTAAAGTTGGAGGCAAAATAGCCGGTGCTAGTGCTGGTGGTGCGGCAGCAAGTGGCGGTGCAGCAGCAGCAAGTGGTGGTACAGCAGCAGGTGGTGCAGCAGCAGCAGGTACAGCAGTAAGTGCTGGAGAAATTGCAGCAATAGCAGTAGCAGTAGCAGCAGCAGTAGCGGAAATCTGGGGACTAACTAAAGCGTTTGACCACTTTAATACAAAAGTTAAAGACTTCATTCACGGTGAAGAATGGAATTGGTCTTGGGAAGATAGTAACTGGGCAGCGTTTGCAGCATTTATGTCTGTAACAAACTGGCCTTTATTCTCAACAGTAGTAGCAGTTGATGGCATTATTGCTGGTTTCCAAGAAAGTTTAGTTCCAATGACATTTGATGATATTTTAGACTTATCTGGTGCTAGTAAAGAAACAAAAGATACATTAGGTAAAGTTATGGGTGATTATGAACAATTTACAAAAGACTTAAATCAAATAAAATTCCTTAGTGCAAAGCAATTTAATGAAGATGGTGGAGTTATTGGTTCAATAATTACTCAAGAAAATGTTGACGAATTAAAGAGATTATTTGGAGAAGCAACTAATATTACCGTAACATCTTTACAACAACAAAAAGAGGAAGCATTATCACAAGTTGATGGTATGAAAGACCAACTTGGAGAAAGTTATCAAGGAATAAGAGATAAAATTGCTAAAAGTTATGATGACCAAATAAAAGACGCACAAGATAAAAATACTCAAGTAACTAATATAGTAGATACTGCTTTAAAAGAAAGAGGCTATTTAACTGAAGATGAAATGAATGAATTAAATAAAATCATACAAGAAGCAAGTGGAACATCTGTTAAATTATTATCTGATAGTCAAGCAGAAGCAGCAGCAATATTCCAAACAATGAAAGAAAAAAGAAAGAATATAACTGCACAAGAAGCAAGTGATTTATTGTCAAAGAGTGCTGAAGTAAGAGATAAAACCATTTCAGACGCTGAAACACAATATGATGAAATTTGTAAGCAAGCAGAAAAAATGAGAGCAGCAGGTTTAATAAATGATACAGAATATCAAGCAATGCGTGACGCTGCAAAAAAAACTAGAGATGAAACTGTTGAAGCAGCAAAAAAACAACACGAAGATATATATAATGAATTTGCTTCACAAAATGAAGATATTGTTAAATATATAGACCAAGATACAGGTAAATTAAAATCTACTTGGAAAGTTCTTACTGAAGACCTTTCTAATTGGTGGAACAGATTATGGGGTAAAACAGAAGATAACTTTAAAAATGATACCCTACCTAAGAAAAATAAAGAAGGTGAACAAGCAGTTGACGCTGTTAAAGATGGTATTAACAAAAAGAATAAACCAAAGATAGATATAATTACATCTGATAAAGGTGAAGTTCAAGTTCAAGTTAATAATGCAACTGCTGGAGTAACTGGAAGTGTTAAAGTAAATGCTGATACAACAAGTTTTAAGAAAACAATAGAAACAACTATCTCAGGTATAAAATATAAAGTTAAAACAAATGATAATGGTTGGGTAACAGTAACAAAAGCCGCAACTGGTGGTATATATATGAATGGTGGTTGGCAACCAATTCAAGCGTATGCTAATGGTGGTGTTCCTAGCGGTGGCCAATTATTTATGGCTAGAGAAGCAGGGCCAGAATTAGTTGGTAGAATTGGAAGACATACAGCCGTTATGAATAACAATCAAATCGTTGATAGTGTAAAAGCAGGAGTATATGAAGCCGTTAGTGCTGCTATGGGCAATGCTAATATGGGTGGAATAGAAATTGTTGCACACACAGACGAAGGTGTAGTAATTGATAGAATAAATAGAATTACTAGACAAACAGGAGAATGTCCAATAGACATTTAATAACTAGTGTAGCACCCTAGAAAAAGGGAACAAAGAAAGGAAGGATTAATATGGCAAGTAGTATAGATTTTGATATATATGTAAATAATACAAAATTGCCTTATGTTGCGTCATATCAAGTTGGTTGGTATGATGTATCAAGAGATAGTGGTAGAGATACAACTACTGCTGATGGAACAATGATATTAAATGTAATAAGTCAAAAGTATAGATTAGATATAACTACTAAATATTTAACAAGTACAGAATTAAATTCATTTTATACACAAATAGCAACTGCACCTACAATGACAGTATCATTTTATGACCCATATTCAGCAACAAGAGTAACAAAAACAATGTATAGAGGAGATAGAACTTCTACTATAAGATATACAACTAGTGATAGTGCTATGTTTGAACCTATTACTATTGCGTTAATTCAATTATAGGTGATGATATGGCAACACAAAATTTTATAAATGAATGTAAAAATAGGGCAAATGCTAATAGATTAGGTAGATTTAGTATAGGAAGTCTTGATATTAACCAAACTAACTATTTAGTAAGTTTAGAAGTAACTGATAGTTGTTATAATAACAATACTATTATAGGAACTACATATACTAGAAGTGCAGACATTAAGTTACTAAATTTACCTGCTGATACTGAATTGGTTGGTAAAACAATTAATCCAGAAGTTGGTGTAAAATACTCAGATGATAGTACTGAATATATAAGATTTGATAGTTATATAATAGAAAGTCTAAAAGATGAACAAACAGCAAGTAATACTGAATTTACTGCTATGAATGGTGGTACAATATTAGATACAGAATATATATGCCGTTTATCATTTGAAAATAATGAAACTCATACAATAAATGAATTTTATCAAGACGCTTGTAGTCAATTAACATTAACTCCAACAGACGCAACATTTGATAATAGTGAAATAGAAATTACAGGTAATCCATTTCAAAATCACGAAACATTAAGAACTGTAATTGAAGAAGTAGAAAGAGTATCTTGTTCAATAGCCAAATTTAACTGGTCAAACCATACTATCACTTTAGACTGGTTAAGCGACCAAATAGACTACGAATTTAATACAAGCGACTATTCTACTCTTGAAGGAAGTTTGGAGCAATATGGGCCTTTAAATGTGGTTATATTAGGTAATTCACAATTAGATGGAGAAAATGTTACAATGACAGATGATGAAAGTGTGGCTGAATATGGAGAACATCAAATAATGATAGACGCCCCATACTTCTTATATACTGAAGAATTAAGAACTCAGGCTATTCAAGCAATATATGATAAATTAGATGGATTAACATACTACGATTTAAAATTAACAACACCTTATGGAAAACCTTTTTTAAGGGTTGGAGATAAGATTAGAATAAATACAAATGAAAATCAAACTTATGATACTTATGTATTAAGTCATACATTTACTTATGATGGCGCATTTACAAGTATTATTGAAAGCCCTGCACTAACAAGTGAAGAACAAAAAATAAAGAATGAAAAAAGTGGCAATTCAATAAAAGAAAGATTAAAAAGAACAGAAGTAATTGTAGATAAAGCAGAAGGCCAAATAAATGCAATAACTGAAAGAGTAACAGATGTTGAAGATGAATTTGGAAATTATTATACTATTGCTCAAACTAATGCTTTAATACAAACTGCTGAAACAGGTATTACCAATACATTTAGTGAAGCCGGTGGAAATAATATATTTAGAAACACAGGTCTATGGTTTGCAACAACTGACGTAAATAATCCTTATGAGTTTTGGACAGGTGTAGTTGAAAGAATTAGTGAAGAAAAAGCAGCAAATAGAAACGCTTTAAAAATTAAAAACACAACTTTCTATCAAGAACAACAAGTTCCAATAGGAAAATATACTGTAAGTTTTAAATATAAAAAGTTATTACCATTAGCAGAATGCAAGGTAATAATAAATGATGTAGAATATGAATTAGAAGAAACTACTGATACAGAATTTATACAATTAATAGACGCTAACTCACAAAACATCAAAATTCAATTTGTAACTGATACAGATGACGCTTGTGAAATATATGATTTAATGGTAAATGCTGGTAGTGTTAAACTAGCATATTCACAAAATCAAAATGAAACAACAACTGATACAGTTAATATAAGTAAAGGTATAACAATTACTTCAACAGATATTCCTACAACATTTAAAGCAAATGCAGATGGAATAAGAATATATGCAAATAGTAATATGAATGACCCTAAAACAAGATTTACTGATAAAGGAACTGAAACTGAAGAATTAGAAGTTAAAGGTAAAAGTGAAATATCAGGATTATTAATACAAGAAATAGGAAACCAAACTTGGTTGACTAAGATATAGGAGGTAATATATGGCAACTTTTACGCAAACAATGTCGGGGAGAAGTAATTATTATATTACTTTAACTGTATGGGAAATGTCTTATGACATATCAAGAAACTCAAGTATAGTGCATTGGAAACTAGAAGCAACAAAAACTCAAGGAACAGGTTTCTATTCTAATGACGCTAAAAACCCAATGCACACAAAATTAGATGGTACAGAAGATGGGTGGCCAGTAACTTATAACTTTCAAGGTGGTTCTCCTAAGACATTATTATTCTTAGAAGCAGAAAGAGAAATATTCCATAATGCAGACGGAACAAAAACAATCGCAGTTGAAGGTTATTTTAGGGACGCTGCAAATGATTTAGGAAGTGCAACTGTAACAGGTTCGGTAGCATTAACAAATATACCAAGATATGCAACATCAAATCAAAGTTTAAATAAAAGAGAAGAAACTACAATTAAAATGAATTGGAGTTCTGATAGTACTTGTGATTATATATGGTATTCAACAAATAATGGTTCAAGTTGGACAGCAGTTGGAAGTGTAAATGCTACAAGTGGTAATTATACAATTTCCGGTTTAAGTCCAAACACTACATATAATATTAAAACAAGAGTAAGAAGAAAAGATAGTCAATTAACAACAGATAGTAGTAATTTACAAGTAACAACTTACGCATACCCTTCTTGTTCTTCTGCACCTAATTTTACAATAGGAAATAATGTAATATTACAATTAAACAACCCATTAAATAGACAAGTATATTTACAAATGTATTCGTATGTTAGTGGAGGGTTTATTAATTCTACAAGAGTATCAACAACTGCAAATGGTAATTATACATTTAATGCTAGTGATTATACTTCAGAATTATATGCAAGTATTCCAAATGCAAAAACAAGCCAATATAATATTGACGTATGGTATGGAAATAACAAAGCAGTAAAAGCAGGTGGTTATTATTCAATAAATGAAAATTCAAATAAACCAACAGATTTTGATTTTACTTATGAAGATACTAATGCAACAACATTAGCATTAACAGGCGATAGTTCAATATTGGTACAAAATCACAGTAACGCTTTAATAACTATACCAGTAGCAAATAAAGCAACAACTCCATTTGAAAATGGTGCTACAATGGCTAGATATAATGTTAATATCGGAACAAATGCTCCAGTTCCAATAACATATAGTTCTAGTGAAGACGTAAGTGGAACTGTTAATGGTGTAACTAGTGGAACAATAACTGTATATGCAGAAGATAGTAGAGGTTTAACTTCTTCAAAAACAAAAACAAATGCAACATATAAAGCATATACAGATATAGCAAGAGGAAATATATCAATTACTAGACAAGATAATGTTGGTGAAGCCGTTACATTAACATATAATGGTACATTATGGGGAGATAGTTTTGGTGATGTAACCAATACAATAACAGAAGCAAAATATAGATATAAGAAAACAACTGAAAGTTGGCCAACTCCAACAGTATGGAATGGAACAACAACAATTACCCCTACAATATCAGGAAATAGTTTTTCATTTTCTGGTGGAATAATTGGAGATGTCGCTGGAACAGGATTTGACGCAGCAAACAGTTATAACATTGAAGTATATATTAGTGATAAATTAAGTTCAACAACATTTACAATTACATTAGGTAGTGGTTCTCCAAATATAGCAATAGCAAAAGACGGAGTAGCAATTAAACAAAAATATGACACTACTGCTGGTGGTGCATTACAAGTAAATGGAACAGCAAGTGTAACTAAAAATGTAGCAATACCAAAAGATGGAACAGCAGGTTATGGTTTAACAAATAGTGATGGTTCTTCAATAATAAGAGATTTTAATAATCAAAATGTAACAGTTGACGCAACTGGTAAACTTTTATATTTAGGTTACCAAAATACAACAGGAATAAATATATTAGATGGTAAAGGAAGTATAAATAGTAGTGGTGATTTATCAATAAATGGTAAGATAAATATTGGTAGTTGGACAAGAAATACAAGTGATACTTGGTTACCAATAATATGTAATGGAGAATTACAATATACATTAAGAAAGTTTGCAACCAGTAAAACCCATACAGATTATAATAATAATCAAGATTATTTGCCTACAATGTCATTTATAAGTTATTGGAATGGAGCGTATGGTAGTAGTAATGCTTCAAACTTAACTTATGCACATCAAGGAACAATACAATGTAAACCTACAAATTTATATAATAATACTAGTGGAACAAATGGGAATGTAACATTAAGTCAAACTGCTGCTAACTTTACATTTTTACAAGTATTTTATAAAACAAATGATGGCTCTTATGGGTGTCAAGAGATATATGCTCCAAATGGAAAGACAATAACAATAAATGTTCAAAGAGCAACAAGTACAGGTGCTTCAGACACTTATTTAAAAGCAAAAGATATGACAATAAGTGGAACATCAATGAACAACTTATATTATGTTGAAACAAGACTATATACTTCAGGAGTATCAAACTCTGGTGGTAATAGTATTTATATAGTTAGAGTAGATGGTTGGAAATAGGAGGTAAATTATGGCTTTAAGTAAAAAAATACAATTAGATAATGGTGTTGAATTAAATTATCATAGAATAGTTAGTGTTAATCAAATTATAAATGACCAAACAATAATTGAAGTCGCTTCTTATACAAGTGAAACAAAAAGACTTGAAGAAAAGAATGCTTTAGAACAAGGAAGAAAATCTGGAGAAGCAGTACAATTTGATGTTTATATAAACACTACATATTTTGATAAAGAATATAACGAAAAAGAAACTGTTGATGATTGTTATAAATATCTAAAAGAAACAGATATGTTTAGCAAATCAAAAGATATATAGGAGGAAATATGATAAAAATAATTAGAGGAGATACAAAAAGGCTTTCTTTTCAAAGAAAAGACCCTGAAGGAAATCCTATTTTAGAAAAAGCAAGTAAAATATATTTTACGGTTAAAAAGAGTAATTATTCTAAAGAACCTGTTTTTCAAAAAACAATAGATGATATGGAATTTGATGAAGAAGGAATTTATCATTTTACTATTGAAGCAGATGATACCGAAGAAGTTACTTATGGGGATTATGTGTTTGATATAGAAGTAAAAGAATTTAATTATACTCAAACAATAGCACAAGGTGCATTTATAATTGGTAAAGAAGTGACATTTAAAGAAAACGAGGTGTAAATATGGACAATACAGAAATAATTGTAGAACCAATAGAACAAGAAACTGAAGTAATTGGCGAACCAGAAGAACAAGAAACTGATATTGTTACAGAACCTAGAGAACAAGAACCTGACATCTTTGAAGAACCAGAAGAAGAAACTATAGAGGTTAATAGTGAAACAATAAATGTCTTAGTAAATACTAATTATGAAATATTAGAAAATAAACCAAGTATTAACAACATTGAATTAGTTGGAAATAAATCATTAAGTGATTTAGGAATACAACCTGAAGGAGAATACTTAACTGAAGAAACAGACCCTATATTCACTTCTAGCCCTAGTGCTAATATAACTACTCAAGACATATCAAATTGGAATAATAAAAGTGATTTTAGTGGGTCATATAATGATTTAACTGACAAACCAAATATACCTAGTAAAACTAGCGATTTAACAAACGATAGTGAATTTATAACAAAATCAGTAGATGATTTAGATAATTATACATTGACTAATGAATTANNTGGAAATTATAATGATTTGTCAAATAAACCTACATTAGCAAATGTAGCGACTTCAGGTAATTATAATGACTTATCAAATAAACCTACTATACCAACAAAAACAAGTCAATTAACTAATGATAGTGGTTATATTACAAATGCAGGCGTTCCAACAAAAACAAGCCAATTAATAAATGATAGTGGTTATATAGACAAAACTGTTAGCAATTTAAGTAATTACACTTTATCTAGTGAATTAGCAAATGTAGCAACTTCAGGAAAATATAATGATTTAACTGGTAAGCCAAGTATTCCAACTCAACTAAGTCAATTAGGTCAAGATAGTGCCCATAGATTAGTAACTGATACAGAAAAATCAACTTGGAATAATAAATCAGATTTTAGTGGTAACTATAACGATTTATCAAACAAACCTGATTTAAGCAAATTTGTTACAAAAACAGTAGATGATTTAGAAAATTATTATAAAAAGAGCGAAACATATAATCAATCAGAAGTTAATGATTTAATAAGTGCAGTATCGTCAATAAACATAGAAATAGTACAAGAATTACCAACACACGATATAAGCACAAACACAATATATTTAGTTCCTAAAAATCCAGCACAACAAGATAATTATTATGATGAATATATATATGTTTCAAATGATTGGGAACTAATAGGAGATACTGAAATAGATTTAAGTGGTTATCAAACTAAAATTGATAGTAATAATAAATTAAATGCTGATTATGTAAATGATAGTAATTCTACAAATAAATTTGTAACTTCAACTGATAAAAGTAATTGGAGTGCAAAATATAATAAACCAAATGATGGAATACCAAAAACTGATTTAGAAAGTGCAGTACAAACTAGTTTAGGAAAAGCAGACACAGCACTACAAAGTTTTACAGAAACAGACCCTGTATTTAGTGCAAGTGTTGCTGCTGGAATAACAAGTAATGATATTACTAATTGGAATAATAAATCAGACTTTAGTGGTTCTTATAATGATTTAAGTAATAAGCCAACTATTCCAAGTAAAACAAGTGATTTAAATAATGACAGTAATTTTATTTCCACTTCAGATACAACAGGGCTTATAAAGAATGATGGAACAATAGATATAACAAGTTATAGTACATTTAGTGGTTCGTATAACGATTTATCTAATAAACCTACTATTCCTTCAAAGACAAGTGATTTAACAAATGATAGTGGGTTCATTACAGGTATGACAATATTAGCCTATGGTAAATCAACTTGGGCAGACTTTATTGCTGCATATAATGCAAATAAAGTAGTTTATTGTAGAGCAAGTTCTAATTCTAATCCAGCAACTGGAAGCCAAACAAGAATGGCATTTATGGCTTATGTAAGTAATGAAACAACACCAACAAATGTAGAGTTCCAGTATTATAGAAGTGTAAGTTCACACAGTGTATCACAACAAGGCGACCAAGTATTTGTTTATAAATTGGAAAGCACTAACGGTGGTAAATGGACAGTAACAACAAGAGAAGCAATGGCAAACATAGATGTTTCTGGTGGATTAACAAGAAGTTATAGTAACAATAAATTAACAATAGATGGTTCAAGCAAACAAGATGTAATTGATAGTTCTAATAAATTAAGTGCTGATTTAATTGATGATACATCAAGTACTACAAAAAAACTTTTAAATTATGATAGTGAAACTGAACACTTATCTGTAAATAATTCTTTTGAAGTAAATAGTGGTTTTACTGTGTATGAAAGTTTTTGCTCTTATGGAGATTTTGAAATATGCGATTTAAGTGAAAGCACAGTGTTTGATTGTACTAACGGTTCTCCTGCTTTTGAAAAAAAATTATATTTAAGTGGTGGTGGTTCTATAAGTGTTGACCCAACAAATAATAATGATATAGTAAATAAAAAATATGTAGATGACTATGTAAATAGTTTTTTAAAATTATTCTTATTAAAAACAACTGATGGTGCTGAAAGTGTAAGTGATAGTTCAACTAAAGTATATCAATTAGAAAGAAATGGATTTTATTTATTTATAGATAGTCACCCATATAATAATAGTATTGGTATAATAAATGGCTTAACAGGTGCAGTAAAATATATAATAGAAACTTCAGGGCACTTAACATTTACTTATGATACTACAACATATAAAATGACAGTTATAACAACAAACGGTGCAAGATTTAAACTATATAAAATAGATGGACAACCTAATGTATAGATTTTACAAAAAATAAAATTTGTGATAATATGAAGATGAAGGTAAAGACAGCAAGGGAAAGAAAGGAATAGAAAGATGGACAAATTGACACTTGGTGAAATATTAACTGCTTTGACTTTTATTGTTAGTTTCATTGGTGCATTAAGTTATCTGTCCAATGTATTAAAGAAACAAGTCAATAAGACTTTAAAACCAATACAAGACAGTATTAAAGAATTAGATGTGTCCCAATGTAAAAACTACCTAGTAAGATTTCTTGCTGATATAGAACAAGGAAACGCAATAGACGAAGTTGAAAGAGAAAGAGCGTACGAAATTTATGACCACTATACAAATGACCTAAAGCAAAACTCTTATATTCATAAGAGATGGGACGAGTTAATGGAAAATAGAAAAGGGAGATAAAAATGAAAAAAAACGAAATATTAGAATTAGAGGAAAGAATTGGCAATAATGCAAAAGATATTAAGAAGATATTAAATAAACTAGAAACTAATTCAATAAATATTCAAAAAAATAGTATGGTATTAGATATACTAAGAGATTATAAAAAAGCAATTTCTTTTAGAAATATAGTAATCTTAATTTTGCTTATTCTTACAATTCTGCTATCTTCAATAGTGATATATCACCATTGGGTAACAAAATAGTATTTAATAGTTTTTTTGAATTTACCAAATCTGATTATGAATACATAATAAGTGAATGTATGTTAGATGAGGAATATCAAAAACTATTAGAATACAAAATAAAAGGTTATTCTATAATCAAGATTGCAGACTTACTCGGTGTAAGTGAAGCAACGGTAAGCGTAATGGTAAGCAAATTGAAAAAGAAAATAAAAAAAATCTTATAATTTTTTTAGAAGAACTCAATAATTTTGGGTTCTTTTTTTATGTCATAATTAAGTCAGAAAAAGGGAGATAGAGCCGTTAAATTTGTTTAAAACGCATTTGGAGGTTAGTTGTCTATTTTCTTTTTTCAATAAGTCATAGGAGGAATTATGTATAGTAATCAGTATATGTTAGATAATCTAACAAGACAAAAAGAACGCATTGATGAGATGATTAGAAATTATCAACAACCACAACCAGTTAATAATTTTATAAACACCACACAAACCAATAATAAAGACCTAATAGAGTGGCGAGTTTTAAATGAAACTGAGGAAGTTGATAATTTATATGTATCAAATAAAACTCTCTTTATTAACGATACTATGATGGTTTTAAAAGGCGTTGATGGAAGCCTAGAAAAATGGGAAGTTAAAAAGATATACCCTGTTGATAAGAAAGATGAGAAAATCAATGCTTTAGAAGAAGAAGTAAGAAAATTAAAGGAGATGATTAAGAGTGAACCTACAAAATCTATTAGCACAGATGGGGACAGCAACAAATCCAATGGCATTACTAATGTCAATGCTCAATCCAAATCAAAAGCAAATGGCAAACCAATTTCAATCAAAGAGTAAAGAAGAACAGTGCCGACAAATTGCAGACTTCTGTAATCAAAATAATATATCAAAAGAACAATTACAAAACATAATAAATATGATTAATAAAAAGGTTTAGACAGTAAATGCTGTTTAAATAAATTTGAGGAAAGGAGAAGAAAATGGAAATGACAAATTCAGGATTAAGTGCTTCAGATGTTCTAGCAATGACTAGAGATAATGATGGATTTGGTGGAGTTGGGCTTATTATATTATTATTTATTTTCTTAATAGGCTTATCTGGAAGTGGTTTTGGATTTGGAGGAGGAAATGCGACTACTTATGGCTTAGCAGATATTCAAGCAAGTCTTTACAATCAAACACAAGACGCAAACTCAAGACAAATTCAATCTTCACTTGCTATGGTAAATGATACAGTTTTAAATAATAAGTATGACAATGCTATTTTAATTAAAGACTTATCAAATCAAATGTCTAATAGTGTAGCAGCAATAGGAAATCAAATTGCTAATCAAACTGCTACAATTACTAACTTATTCAATGAACAAACTATTGATAGTTTAAGAGATAAGTTAGCAGTTACTAGAGATGAATTATCTAACACTAGACAAACTGCAACAATTACAAGTGCTATTAATAATCAAACCAATGAAATATTAAATGCACAAGGTCGTTACTATTTAAACCCACCTTGTTATCAAGGTTGTGGTTCTTGTGGTGGACTATACTAATTCCCTCTTATGAGGTTGACTTATAACTGGACTTTATAAGTCTAGTTTTTTTATGAAAGGAGATAGAATATGAATAATAAAACAATATTTTGTTCAAACGCAGAAACAACTGCAACTGCTGTTATTTTAATACCAAACAGAGAAATAAAAACATTAGAAAATATAGGTTGTTATAGATTAGTTATTTGTTGTAATGCTGTTGCAACTGCAAACTTACCTGTATTCATACAAGTAGGTGAAACTAATATTCCTGTATTATGTAAGGCAGGAAATACAGTTTATTCTTCTCAATTACAAAAGAGAATAAATTATGGGGTAATGTATGGTAATGAAAATGATAACTATACTAATGGTCAATTTGTAATTCAAGATAGAATATGTCCAAGAGCAGCGACAATACCAGCAACAACTTATGCTAGTGTATAAAAAGGAGGAATAATATGGAATACTATGAACAAATGGAAGAAGAATTATGTGAGTTTAAAAAATATTTAAAGATGACAATGGACTTGCTTGTAGATAGTTATAAGTGGCTAAAGTTAAGTCAATACGCTGAAACAGAACAAGACAGTATGAAATATAAACAAGTAAGTGATACATTATATGATATGTTTATGACAGAACATAATGCTATTGGTAAAAAGTTTAAAGGGGAGTAAATTTGACTAACCCCCCTAATTATGATATAAAATAAGTGAGATAATATGCACCGACCCCTTGTGTGTTATCTCTCTTTTTAAAAGGAGGGAAATACTATGAAAATGAGTAACAAATTATATGACATTCTTAAATTCATAGCACAATATGTGCTTCCTGCAATTGCAACTTGTGTAGCAACAATATTCAAAATTTGGAATTTACCTTACGGTGTAGAAATATCTGCTACTATAATGGCAATAGATACATTATTAGGTGTAATTTTAGGAATATCAAGTTATAATTACAATAAAGAATTGAAATAGACCATCTAAATATATTTTAAAGGGGCATTTAGACGAGTTTATGACAAAATAGTATAATTATACTAGTGAGTATAAAAATTAAAAGAAAGGGTATTAAAATGGAAGAAAAAGAAATTGAAATAATAGAAGTAGAAGATATACAAGATACATTTAATGAAGATGATATTAAAGAAATTGTTGAGGAAGGAACTATAGAGAATGCAGATTAGAACTACTTGCCCTAACAATAACAAATATTATATGACTACTTCTTCAGGTGGTTGGTCTTGGGCAATTAAAGGAAAACCAACTAAAGCCGGTGCTGATGTATTAGCAAATTGTGTAGGGTACGCTAACGGAAGATTTGCTGAAATCATTGGCAAAGATAAAATTGAATATCAATTAGTATGTAATGCAGAAAACTTTATTGAAAAAGCACAATCTTATGGATTGCAAATATCAAGTGTTCCAACATTAGGTGGAATAATGGTATGGGGCGGCAATGGTTCTTTAGCAGGACACGTTGCTATTGTAGAAAGAATAGATAGTAATAATCAAATCTATACTTCAGAAAGTGCTTATGGTGGTTCTGCATTCTATAATTCAACAAGAACTAACTCAAATGGAAGATGGGGTATGGGTTCTAACTATTGGTTTAGAGGTTGTATAATCAATCCTTCAAATCCACAACCAGAACCACAACCAACACCTCCAACACCAAGTGGTGACGCACAAATTAGATATATACAAAATACTTTAAACAATAGATATGGTGCTGGACTTAATGTAGATGGTTTATATGGACCAGCAACTAATAGAGCATTAGTAAAAGCATTACAACACGAATTAAATATTCAATATGGTGCTGGACTTGCTGAAGATGGTATATTTGGGCCAAGAACTAAAGCAAAATGCCCAGTAGTTCGTAGAGGTGCTAATGGTTGGATTACTTGGACTATTCAATGTGAATTATATTGTAAAGGTTATTACTTACAATACCTTGATGGAATATATGGTAGTTCAACAGTAAATCAAGTATCTAATTTTCAAAGAAATACTGGATTAGGTGTTGATGGAGTATGTGGGCCAAATACATTTGCAAGATTATTTGGTTAATGATATTTTGACACAATCTTAAAAATATGCTATTATGAAAGTGTAAGTAAAATATGCTTACTTAGAGGTTCTAGTTTTATTTGCCATCGGCAATAAAAAAGAGAAAAGGCAGAAGAAACCCCTGCCTTTTAGTTTTGACATAATTTTATTATTATGTTATAATCTAAAATGCCTACCAAAAATAGGCACTGTTTTTCATTTTATTAGTCTTTTTCCGTTTCAGACTAATACAATTTTTAACATTTTTTTATTTTTCATAAACAAGAAAGCCGTTGAAATACAACGGTTTTTTTGTTGCCTTTACAAATTTTTAAAAAAATTTTAAATTTTCTATTGACTAGGGGCATTCGTAGGTGCTATTATGGAAACATAGAAAGGAGATTAGGAATGGAAAAAGAGCCAAAAGTACTTTTAAAATTTATGAAAAGTGCTGATAAATCTAGAAATAAAATCATAATACCACAATTTGTTATAGATAATTTTGGTAGAGATTATTATTTAGAAGTATATGAAGATGGAACAATGAAACTTATTCCAATCAAATACAAAGAGAAAAATAAAGAAATGGAGGAATAGTAATGAGAGATAGTTTTGTATTCTATAAGAGTTTTTATGAGAGTATTAAAGAACTAGAATTAACTGACCAAGTAAAAATATACAATGCAATATTTGAATATGAATTTTACAATAACGAAGTTGAGTTAAATGGAATATCTAAAAGTATTTTCACATTAGTATTACCTCAGTTAGAAGCAAACAATAAAAGGTATGAAAATGGTAAGAAAGGTGGCAGACCAAAAAACCAAACTGAAACCAAAACAAAACCAAAACAAAACCAAACCGAAACCAAAGTAGAACCTAATGTAAATGTAAATGTTAATGTAAATGATAATAAAAAGAAAAATATAAAAAAGAAAAAGTTTGGAGAATTTGGTAGAGTTTTATTAACTGAAGCAGAATATGAAAAACTAATTACTGATTTTGGAGAAAATTTTATTAAAGAACAAATTAAACTACTTGACGAATATGTTGAAAGCAATGATAATAAAAACAAGTACAAAAATTTTAATTTAGTTTTAAGAAAATCTATTAATGAAAATTGGTTTAATAAAACATCTAAGCAAAGTGCTGGAGAAAGAACATTAAAACAATTAAGCAAAAACGGGTTTCAATTATAGGGGTAAAAAATGATTGGCGATAGAGAAGAAAATTTATTAGGGTTTATTATGAAAAATCCTAAGTTGTTAGATGACTTAGAAATAAAACCAAAATATTTAGTAAATCAAACTTACAAAAGCATACTAGAAATATTTATCAAGTGTTATGAGGAAAATAATTGTTTAGACCCCATAGCATTAAGTCAAAGTGATTATTATGAAGAAATTGCTATGATAGATGAAAGTGTGCTTTATACAAAAATAACCGAGAGAGAACAATTTAAACTAATTCAAAAACAAATACTAGACGATTACAAGAAAAGATTTATTGAAGACTTATATAACAAACTTCAAAACAAAGAAATTAAATACGAAGAATATATTAGAAAAATTGAAAATACAAATAGACTTAACATATCAGAAACTAAAGAAAATGCAATAATCAACATAAATCAAATCAAAGAAGAAACTGATAACATTGAACACATATTAAGCAACATAACAGAGTTTGATAAAAGAACCAAAGGATTTGCTTTAGGAGAATTAAGCGTTTGGAGTGGTAGTAATGCTTCTGCTAAATCTACATTCTTAAATCAAATGGCAATAGAAAGTATCAATCAAGGTTATAAAGTTGCTATATACTCTGGAGAATTAGTCCCTAGCAGGTTATTAAAATGGATTGTTATGCAATGTGCTGGGAAAGAAAATATGTCTTATGACAGAGATAAAGACACTTACTATGTTGACTATTACACAAAGGAAATTATTAAAGAGTGGTTAAATGGTAAATTATTTATTTACAATAATGAACTTGGAAATAAAGCAAAGAATATAATTGACCAATTAAAACTATGTATCAAGAAAAATGGTATAAGTGTTTTAATCCTAGACAACTTAATGAGTATGGATTTAAAGAGTTTAGGAGATGGCAAATATGAAACACAAAGTCTATTAGTGCAACAATTATCTGCACTTGCAAAAGAGTTAAATATACATATTCACTTTGTATGCCACCCTAGAAAAGCAACATCATTTTTGAGAAAAGAAGATATTGCAGGTACAGGAGATTTAACTAACATAGCAGATAATGTTTACATAATGCACAGAGTAAATGAAGACTTTAGAGTTAGAACTAAAGAAATGTTTAAATGGAGAGAAGACAGTGATATTTATAATTTTACCAATGTTCTTGAAATATGTAAGAATAGAGAATTTGGTTGGCAAGATTATTTTATTGGAATGTATTTTGAATTTGAAAGTAAGAGATTATTAAACGAACCAAGTGAAAAGAAATATTATGGTTGGCAAGATTAGAAAGGGTAAAAATGAAAATTAAAAGAATGATAAAGAAAAATATTTATAGAAGATATTTTAATTTACTTAAACAAACTATAGAGTATAAGTGGAAACTTTTAGACGCAGAAGAAAAATTAAAAGAAAAAGATGACATAATAAGCGAACTAAAAAAATTAAATTTTGAAATTAGTTCTAATAATGACTACTTACTAGAACAAAGAAAAAAAGTAAATGAAAGAAATAGAAAATTAAGAAATGAAAATATTGAATTAAAGGAGAAAGAAAAAAATGAGAGGAAAAACAAAAAAAGTGTTGGAGCATCTACAAACAAAAGGTAGTATAACTACCCTAGACGCTTTTATATTATTTAAAGCGACAAGATTAAGTGCAATCATATTTAATTTACGCAAATATGGTTATGCAATTAAATCAGTTCCAGAAGTATATACTTGTGAAGATGGAACTAAAAGTTATTATGTAAGATATGTTTATGAAGGAGAGATAATTGAATAATGGAAAATTTAGAATTATATAACAAAATAAAATCTGTACCAAAAGAAGCACAAAAGAAAATAACAGGCGGAAGATTAAATGGTATGACAGATATTAAACCAATGTGGCGTATCGAAAAACTTACAGAGTTATTTGGACCTGCTGGTATTGGTTGGTACACTCAAATAAAAAACAAAGAAATAATTGAAGGGGCTAATGAAGAAAAAATAGCAATCGTTGATATTAATTTGTTTGTAAAATATAATGGTGAATGGTCGGAAGCAATAGAGGGAACTGGTGGTAGTTCATTTGTAGCAAAAGAAAGTAAAGGCTTATATACAAGTGATGAATGCTTTAAAATGGCATACACTGACGCTTTATCAGTTGCTTGTAAGGCTTTAGGAATGGGTGCTGAAGTGTATTGGGGAGATAGTAAATATGTTGGTACAACTTCAACATCAGATGAATTAGCAAGTGAAGCACAATTAAATGTATTAAGAAAAATATTTAAAACTGATGAGTTAATGAAACAATTATTAGGAAAATATAAATTAGAAAAATTAGAAGATATGTCTAAATCTACTGCAAGCGAAATTATTAAAAAAAATATGAGTAAATCAAATGAGTAAACCTACAAATCAAAATGTTTTAATTGATAGAAACAAATACATAGGTGGTTCTGATACCCCAATCATTATGGGTATTAGTCCATTTAAAACAAGATGGCAATTATTACAAGAAAAGGCAGGTATAGTTGAGGCAGAAGTAGTAGATAATGCTTATGTAGATTATGGTAGTGAAATGGAAAAGTACATAAGAGATTATGTAAACTTCTTAGATGAAAATAGAGAAGACCAATTTTATGAAGACACTTTAGTTAAAGAAGAAGATATAATTGGACTTCGTTGTAATGTTGATGGTAGAAATAGCAATACAATACTTGAAGTTAAAACTACCTCAGTAATCCACGAAACTTTAGATGAATACAAATATTATTTAGTACAATTATTATTTTATATGTACAATTATGGGTTTGAAAAAGGAATACTTGCTGTATATGAAAGACCAAAGGATTTTAATACAGATTTTGACCCAGACCAATTAATGTTGTATAATGTAAATATAAAAGACTATGCTATGCTAGTTGATGAATTAAAAGAAGCGATAGAAAAATTTAGACAAGATTTAAAGAAATTAAAAGAAAATCCAAGTTTAGAAGAAAAAGACTTCGTTCCAGTAGAGATAGTTAATTATGCAAATCAAATTCAAATAATTGAAGATAGATTAAAAATGTATAAACAACTTGAAAAAGAACAAGAAGAATTAAAAACAAAATTATATGAAGCAATGTTAGATACAGGAATTAAAACTTGGACTACACCGAACAATATAAAAATTACTTTGGTAGAAGCAATACCAGAAGCAATAGTTAAAGAGGAAAAATTTGACGAAGATACTTTTAAAAAAGAAAACCCCCTTATGTATAACAAATACATAAAAGAGGTTGAAAAGAAAAAATCAGGTAAAAAGGGTTATGTAAGAATGACTATAGGAAAGGAAGAATAAAATGAATAGCGTACAAATTATAGGGAATATAACAAGAGATTTAGAATTAAAAGAAACTTCTAGTGGAGTTAAATATTTAAGATTTGGAATAGCAGTTAATAGAACTATGAAAAAAGAAGATGGGACTTATGATGTTGACTTCTTTAACATAGTCGCTTGGAGAAAAACTGCCGAACATATTGCAAAGTTCTTTGGTAAAGGAAAGAAGATAGCAATATGTGGAAGACTTCAAAATTATGAATATGAAGGGCAAGATGGAATTAAAAGAACTGGAACTGAAATACTTGCAAACGAAGTATTTATAATTGAAAAGAAAGAAGCACCAAAAGAAGAAGCAAAGGAAGAAGACCCAATGAGTGATGAAGTGTTTTCTGAATTTGGAGATAAAATAGAAATAGATGATACAGAAGTAGCATTTTAATTGGTATTTAAAAGCAAATTATTTGTTTTGGTTTTTATTAAACGCTCAAAATCCTAATAAACTTTATATGAATTTTAATATTTTTTTCATAATGTGTCGCCTCACATTATGTACACTTATACTACTATTAATACTATTATGGTATATGGGTTTGTTGATTTGCGAGTTTGATATACCAATTTTTTAAGGAGTAAAAATGGAAACAATAAAAATAATATTACCAATAGTTCCCCCTACAATCAATAAATATATTGGTCGTTCTAATATTTGGGAATATCAAAAAGACAAGAAAAAAATACACGAAGCAATTAGATTGTTGACTATTGGAAAAAACTACAACATAGATAATTGCAAGATGACTATAACATATTATTTTAAAGATAAAAGAAGACACGACCCATCAAATTATGATAAGTTTGTTTTAGATGGGCTAGTGGAAGCACATATAATAACAGACGATAATTATGATGTTATTAAGGAATTTACTACAATAGGTGGGTATGATAAAGAAAATCCTAGAACTGAAGTAGTAATAGAAAGGGTAAAATAAATGAGTGATGTAATGTATGGTTTTGTAATGGGTGTTGTTGCAAGTTGGATTGTATTTTTAATGTGGTACTTATATGTAACAAAAAAATAAGGAGATAAAATGAATAACAAGTTATATAATGACCGAAAGGCTTTTTATAAAAAACAATTAAAAAGATATAGAACAAATAAATCAAGAATAAATTTTTTAGAAGAAATGCTTTTTTTAGTAGAAATGGTTGACCGTTGGAATGACTTTGATAAAGCAAGTTATGAGGCTTTAAAAGATTTAATTAAAGAAGTAAAAAGTTGGGAGAGTTAAAATGAAATATATTATTATGGCAGCAGGGGAAGGTAAAAGATGGGGAAACTATAATGGAGTTCCTAAACATTTAATTGAAATAAATGGAGAAACACTATTAGGTAGAACTGCAAGATTACTTAAAGAAAATAATGTTGATTATATAATCACTTCTAGTGATGAAAGATATAAACAATATGGTGAAGTAATACCCCAATCATATTTAGATTGTGAAATAGATAGATTTGAAGATATAAATGAAGACGAAATATGTTATTTATATGGAGATGTCTATTATTCAGAAAATGCAATTAAAACAATAATAAATACTACTACAGATGAAATATTATTTTTTGGTAGTGATTTTGAAATATTTGCTGTTAAAGTAATAAATAAACCTCTTTTTATGAAACATAAAAATAAAGTTAAAGAATTATATTTAAAAGGAGAAATAAATCGTTGTATAGGTTGGGAAGTATATAGGAGTTTAAATAATATACCGTTTGAAGAACATCATATAACTGATAGATATTTTTATATAAAAGATGAAACTGACGATATTGATTACCCTGTTGACTATCAGCGTTTTGTAGATAAAATCCAAAATGAAAGCAAAGAATGAAAGGGAACTTTTAAAACTATTATTCTTGCAAACAAGAGAGTTAAGACAAAAAGCGTGGCATACTCACGATGTTGAAAAAAGTAAACAATTAAGAGAAAAAGAACAAGTATTATATCAACAATACTTGCTACTTAAAGGGATTAGAGAAGTAAAAAATAGGAGAGATAAAACAAGATGATATACTTTTTATTCGGTATAGAATTTACCCTGATGGTCTTGTTTTTTATACAAGCAATTTATTATATAAAACAAGATATTAAATTTAAACCGAAAAGAAAAAAGTAGCATATAGTTAAGGGAAATGAAAGGAAATAAAATGGAACAAATAACTATAAGAGAAGCAATGCTTGAAATAAAAGTAAATCAATTAAATGAAAAAATAAAACAATTAAATGAGGAAAATATAAAACTAAAACAAATCATAATGTGGCAAAGTTATGAAAAGAGTGGAATAACCACTACTCCAAAGACGCTGGTAAAAAAACCAACTGATAAAGGAGTAAATAATGAACGCAAAAGAAATGATTAAATTATATTACCCATATTCTGGGTTGGATTGGTTAAACTATGAAATAAAAGATATGAAGGAATTTAGTGATATAACATATCATCATATAATTCCAAAGAGGGAACACTCTAAAAAAGATATAAGTAATGGTGCATTATTGGTGGCAACTTCTCACCAATACTTGCATTTAATAGAAACAATAGAATTAGCAACCTTTGAAGATTTAAATAAATTATTAAAAGAAATAAACGAACAAAAAAGAGAACCCTATCAATGTCAAAGAGAAGATATTGAAGCAATATTTCAAGACTTTGAACAAAGACATAGATGGGACAAGAATAGAGATGGAGAGATTTTAATTAAGAAAAAATATTTAAAAAGGTGGTAAAATGAGAAATAAAGAATATAGTTATGAAGAACAGTTAAAGAGTTTATGTATAAAAGATAAATACGAATTATTAGAAAAGTATGTAATTTTATTAAAAGAAGTAAGACAATTAAGGTCATATAAAGCAACTAATAGAGAAAGATATGACAAGATGAATAAAGCACTAATTACCTATATGGACTTATATGGTTCGTTAGATAGGAAGAAAGGGAAAAAAGATGGAGTTCATAAGCAAATATGATACAACATTTATTAAATTTTTAAATAGAAAATATGGAAAGAAATTTAGAACCTTTGATGAATATTCCCTATATCTATATGATAAATCTGATGGAGAGTTAGATTATTATTATAGATTGGAAGATGATATTAAAGAATATTGTGAATTTCAACAAGAAAGGAAGTACGGCGATGGAAAATCCAAAAATTAGACAAAAAAATCACGAAAAAAAAGTTGCACAACAAAATCTAATTAAAAAAATACAAAATTCTAGCAAAGAAGCCCTACTACCTGAATTAAAAGAAAAAATGAGAAATACTACTGATTTAATAGTAAATATGATAAATGAAAAAGGGGAAGATGGCGTAAATAATATTCAAATAATGTCCTTAATATCAAAAGGTAGTTTAAGAGAAACTGCTTTAGGTGGAAATATAGAATATACGGCACAAGAAATTAGAGCCGGATTTGATTTATACCTAGATATGATATTGAAGATAAATGAAGTTAAATCTTTTCCCCCAACAATAGAAAGTTTTACTAATTTTATGGGAATTAGTAGAATGGAATTTAGTAATTGGTTAGTAGATATAGATAGAAAAAGCGTAGCAGAGTATATAAACTCTTATTTAACAGGAGTTTTAGCAGCAGGAAGTTTAACAGGAGATTTAAAAGAAGTATCAAGTATTTATATTCAAAAGACAATGGGTAAGATAGAACAAACTGCCCCTACTATCATAGAACATAAAAAAGTTACTGATGTAAGTGAAATCCAAGAACAAATTGCTGCATTAAAGAAAGACAATGCGATAGACGCAGAGTGGGAAGTGAAAGAATAATGATAAATGATATTAAAGCATATTATAAAGTTGAAGATAATGTTTATATAGAATTAACAAAAGAAGAATATTATTTGGAACTTCATAAATTGAATGAAAGATTACAAGAAAGAATAGAAAAAGCAATAGAATATATAAACAGAAATTGTATATCAAGTGATAAGTGGGAAGATATAGGTTTTTGTAATTTTTTTCCAACAGGAATAAAAACATATAAACAATTAAGTAAAACAAAAGTTAAAGAATTATTAGATATATTAAAAGGAGAAGAATAATGAGATTATATTTTGAAAGAATAGACCCTGAAGAAGATAAATTTGTTGCTACAATTAAAGGTGATAGCAAAGTTCTATTAGATTTATTAGATTGGTATGTAAATTATAATGGAAGAAGACAAAAAGCAGATGTTGTTAATGACATTAAAAGACAAGTAGAAAATGCTAGAAAGAAGTTTGAAAAAGATGGCAAGACAAAATCTGAAGTTTGATAAAATAAATACCCTTAATTCTAATAGTAATAAAAAAAATACCCGTACTGGTAGTTCAAATTCAAATACCCGTGTCGTTGGTGTAAAAATAGATACTAAAAGTACTAAAACAAAAGATAAAATATATTATTATAAAACAAATGCGGATTTAAAAAGAGGGGAACGCATTAGAGTAAAAGTACCCTCAGGGGGTTCACCACAATCAACAGTTGTTGTTGAAAATAGTAGTAAAAAAGGAAGAATAAAAAATTTAATTATAGAAAAATAGGAGGAAAATATGTTAAATGATTTAATTTTTGCTTGTAAAGTTATAGGTTTAATTGCTTTAATTCTAGTAGGAGTTGTATTTATTATTTGTTTAATTCAAGGATTAATAGATAATATTCAAACTAGAAAATTTAATAAAGATTTCCGTGAGAGATTATATAGAGCAATGGAACAAGCGGAAGAAGATATTAAAAAAGAAAAAGAAAAACCTAAAAAGAAAACTACAAGTAAAAAGACCACAAAAAAAGATAGTAAATAACTATCTTTTTTCTTTTTCAATTCTTTTTATTGAAAGTTTTGCTATTAGTATATTTGTTTCAGTTAAATCTTTATTGATATTAAATTTTAATCCCTTTTTATTCATTGTAATCATTTCTTGATTAGTAATCATAACTAAGTTGTTTATATCATTATTATTTTTGTCCCCGTCTAAGTGTATTATTTTACACCCTTTAGGTAATTTACCATATAGATTTTCCCAAACTGCAATACCCTTATTAATTTTCTTTCTATAATATTCCTTTGTTGCTTTATTAATTTTATTTTTATGTTTTTTATAATAATTTTTACAATATTTTTTGCTATATGATTTTCTTTTTTCTGATAACTGTTCCCTATTTTCTCTATAATATTGCAAACTATGTTCTTTTATCTTATCTCTATTCTTTTTGTAATATTCTTTTTTATTTTGGGAAAGTTTATCTTTATTTTTTTTGCGATATTTTTTGTGCCATTGTAAAATTTTATCTTTATGATTTTTATAATATTCCCTATTGTATTGTGTTCGTTCTTCCTTAGTCATTAACATCAATTCCTAAGAACTTATTAACATCTGCTACATTAGAACTATACTTACTAGATAAATCTAATATTTTAATTTGTGTTTGAACTGATTTAACATAAGCACAAGCACTTTGAGAAATTGCACCACTACGCATTATTTCCCTTTTACTATTGTGTTCCATTGTTTTTTCATCATCTAATCTGTTCATTTGATTTAATAATATTTTTTGAACTTTCTTTAATTCATTATCGTTTCTTTCTAAATTGCGTTCTAGTTTAATTTTCATTTTTTTATCTCCCTTCAACTTTGTTTTTTGCTACCCTATAACATTCTCTAACAATTTCAGGATTAGTCATACCCTTTATCTCTCTAATCTTTTGAATTTTGTTATAAGTTTCCATATCTAATAAAGCACCCAAACACACTAAATTAGCATTTCTTTCAATATTATATATTCTTTTGTTGATAATCCATTTTTTCATTTTTCTCATATTATTTGTCCCCTTGTAATTGAATTATTTGTGTTTCTAATTTATCAACTCTACCCTTTAAATCTACTATCTTATTAGTAGCAAAGAAACAGAATAGTGCTATCTCTAAAAACACCACCAAAAGAATAATGTTTCTTATTATACCATAATTAATTGCTTTTTTCATAAATTTCCTCCCACATTTGTTCTACACCCTCAGTTATAATTTGTTTGATAGGCATATTATATTTTTTTATAAATTCTTTTATTTCATTACCCTCGTCCATTGATACCCTTACGGACAGGAATTTCTTATCTTTATTAAGATGTTTTTCTCTATACATTTTAGAGTATTCTTTTTGTCTTTTTAATTGTTCTGTATTAGTCTTCATTATCATCACCTTTTTCTATACCCTTTGCACCTTCTTCATAAATTTCTTTTACTTCTTCTATGTCTTCATCAGTGATTGGTATTCTGTATTCAACTTCTGCACCACAACTAGCACAATGAAGTAATTGGACTATTCCTTTCCCTTCATAACCAAAGTCTTCATAATCATAATCACAATCCCATATTAAAGACCTATTTAAGCAATGGAAACATTCAAACATTATTAATCACCTTTTTCCCTTTCATTTAAAATGTTATCTAATATTATACCATAATCCTTTGTATTGTATTTATTATATAACCCCCTTAAATAAACTTTAAGCGTTGATACAGGAAAGTTTGTTTCAAAACAAGCGTTCTTTTGTGAATACCCTTCTTTAAGTAATTTAAGAGTATTTATAAATATTTCATCATTGTTTCTATGGCTTCTAGGTTTACCGATAGGTTTACCTGATTTAGTCCCGTGTAGTTTCTTTTCGGCTAGTGCTTCTTTTGTTCTTTGAGAAATCTTATCTCTTTCTAATTGAGCCGAATAGCACATTAAAGTAAGCATTTGTTCTTTAATCAAACGCCCCGTAAGACCGGTAAGCATTTCCGTTTCATTAGGTAAAGCGTCAGAAAGAATAGGTAAGTCAATAATAATTATTTTGACCCCTTTATCTTGTAATTTAGTCCATTCTTGCTTTATTAAGTCCCAATTACGCCCTAGTCTATCAACTTCTTTAACTATCAGATAATCCCCACTATTCATTATAGAAATAAGTTTTTGGTAGTTTTCTCTATCAAAAGTTTTACCCGTATAATAATCAGTAAAGTAGTTATCTGTTGGAATATCTATACCTTTTTCCTTCTTAAAATCATTAATTGCTTGTTCTTGCCTGTTTATATCTTGTTTAGTAGTAGAAACACGCATATAAGCATAATAACTCATAATAAATCACTTCCTTAAACACTATTTTTAAGCCTTTTTAAGCCCTATTTAGAGTAGAGTAATATAATTACCCTACTCACCTATAAATAATGGCTTTATAGTAGTTTTATCAACTATTCTTAATTCTAATTTATTTTTACCTAGCATATTTGTAATATCTAATCCATTAGTTAAATCTAATACCCTAGTATTACCTTTTCTATCTGTTATTTTAAGAAAATCACTATTAAGATATTTTGTATCATCAGTAGTATCTTTAATCATTGCATTTTTATATAAACTAATCTTAATAATGTCCTTTTTATCTTGTTTATATTCAATTATATCTACTTTTTCATTACTTACTATTTTCTTCATTTGTTCCCCCTATAAAAATGTCTGTTCTTTCATAAACAGAAAAGTCTGTTTTTAATAATTCTTTATCATTATCTAATTGTTCCATTATATAAACAACGGCGTTATATAAAACATTAAAACTAGCGACTTCTGTGTCTTTATAATATACTTTATATTTCATAATTATTCCCTTTCTTTAATAAACTTTGTTATATGAATATTCTTTGTTTATAAGAATGTTTACAATATCATCAGAATAATCCCCGTGTAATAATCCTACCCAATTATTTCCTTCAATTTCTAAATAATCATCAATAGGATTTAAGTTTATATATATTTTGTGTTTATTTTTATTTTGTATTACATATTTAAAATCATAATCTTGTTCTGTATCACTTATAATAAATAAATCATTTTCAAAAATCTTTTTCATTATATAATTTCCCCCGTTTCTATAACTCTGTAATGTTTTAAACCATAGTCTTCAATAATTCCATTTCTTATTAATATGTCTGTTATTTTGTTAAATACACATACTAAATCTTCTAAATTAGCATAATCTTTATTATCTTTCTTATATGTTTCCCAATTATTGAAAATTTTAATATATTCTTTATATAACCATAATAAATTTTTAAATTGTTTTTCCATAATTACACATTCCCTTCATAAATATCTTTTAAAAATTCATAATCTAATAATTCATCTTTATCTAATGGTGCTACTTTTTCTTTTTCTTTTAAATATTCATATTTTTCATTAAATTTTCTTTCCATTTTCTCTAATAGAATACAATTTAATGTTTCCCAAAAATCATCTTCAAAATCAATAACTTCTTCCGCTATTTCACTTTTTTCTTTATCTGTTAAATCAATTTCATAATCCCAATTAGACCCAATAAGCGTGTCTATTTGCTCTATAATACCTAATTTCATATAATTCATAATTAATCACCTATTCTTCTAATAATCCTTCTTTTACTTCATTTATGTTTACATTATTCCAATTAATTTTGTCCCCATAATGAAATCTTTTTAATTTATCATATACTTCTGTTTCTGTATAATCAATAAGTTTTTTTGTTCCTATTCCTTCAATCCAATTACATACACCTCTATAATTATCATAATCATTTAATAACCATACTATTACCAACCAAGTATCATAATTAGACCAACCATTATATTTTTCATTTTCCATATTATTCACCTACTCTGTAAATTTATTGATATAGTATTCAATATCTTCATTTAATTGACCCCATACATAATCATCATTATCAATTTTGTCAATAATATCTTCTATATCTTCTTCAGATAAATTCATAATTTCTTCAATATGTTCTTTTGTATATTCTTCATCATTTACCATATTTTCTATAACAAAATTTACTTCATCTTTTATAAATTCATCATAAACACTTATTTTACTTAATCTTTCTATAATGTAGTCAATATCTACTACATTATTTAATCCCTTTTCTTTATTTATTTTAGAATTGTTTTTTAATTCTTCTATTAATTCATACATAATAATCACCTATTAATCCCTTAAATCAATTTCTTCTTCAATTTCATCATCATAAAATCTATGTCCTGTAAATTCCACATAATACATTTCTTCACCATCTAATCCACAATTATTACAATGATAAGAATACCATAATTCTTCCCCGTCTATTGTAGGTGTATTATGATAATGTAAATCATAACTTTTACATACCGGACACATTCCACACTCATTTTTATAGTCTTTTTTGACACATTCTTTATTTTCCATATTAATTCCCTTCCTTACTTATATAAATCCTTAATTCTGTCTTCTAATTCATCTAAATCATAGTTTCCTAAATAACTTTCATACATTGTTGCTTTTAGATGATATAAATTGTCGGCGTTATACCATTCAAAATGTTCTTTTAATTCATCTAAATTAGCATATAATAAACAATAATCTATTGCTTTTTCTAATTCTTTTTCTAATCTTAATTCTTTTTCAAACAATTCATCTAAATTTTTATTTTCCATAATTAACACTCCTAATAACAATCTAATTCTAATTTACTATAATCTTCTTCATTTAATAAATCATAGTTATTACTAATATATTCTTCTATTGCAACAATAATACTTTGTTCCCCGTATTTTTCTTCTCTTTCTTCACAATCTAAATCTTTAATTTCTTCTAATTTTTTAACAATATCTTTGCTAATTTTTTCACTATCTTCTTTATTACATTTTATATACATATAATTTTCATAATCATAATCATAATCATTTTCAAAAATCTTTATAATTTTTATCATTTAAAACACCCCTTAAAATCTACTTCCTACTGAAAATTTCTTTGTATCTGTATTGTAATATACTCTAATAGAGCAACCACTCCAATACCCCTGAAAATTCAAACAAGTTTCTAATTGTTGTTTTATTTGCTTTTCATCACCAAACACAAATTCCCCATAGTCTTCCATTATTTGCATAAATTCTTCAAACATTTTTTTATTTACTTTAATTTTCATTTATTAATTCCCTTTCTTTCTACCAACTACTTCTGTAATAATAATCATCTTCATTATTATCTTCTTTTAAAATGTTTTCTATTAATTCAATGGTATAATCAATATCTTGTAAATACCATTCATCATAATCCGTACTACCGAAGAAAAATCCTTCACAAGTAGGTAGTATTTCCGCAACTTCTTCCCCGTTTGTTATTATTTTTCTTTTTACAATAGTATCTTCTATTTCTTTCTTTTCCGGATTATATATTTCTTCTACAACCTTTTTTTCTACTATAATTGCTTTTTCTTTTACTTCTTTACATACTTCTAATAATTGTTTTAATCTTTCAATAGGAACATAATATTCACCACAATTATCTATATCATCTTGCACATACTTAACAAACCAATTATGAATTGCGTTTGCTTTTCTCCAATACCCCACTTCTTGCGTGATTGAAGTGCAATTTTCTAATGTATATTCTGTATTGGTATTTTTATACCAATTATATTCATTTTCTAATATATTTACTTGTATTTTTGCTTTTCCTAAATGTTTTTTTCTGTATAAATACATATCTAATCCCATAAATAATNNTAATTAGCATAAGATTGTAAATTATTACCATAAAACCAATCTATATAATCTGTTATTTTAAATTCTTTAATACCTTCTTTTATATGAAGAATATTATTACTTCCTTTACTTGTTATAATCATTTTATATATTTTCATATTTTTACCTACCTTTACTTAACTAATTTCATAATATCTATTAATAATTCACCACAATAGAAAATCACTAATATAATATGTAATATCACCTTAAAACGCATTTTTAAACCCCTATAATTCTATAATTTCATTAATTAAATAAGCAAATTTATATACATAATAATAATTGCTATTTCCTTTATTATAACTATCATTTAATTTATCATCTAAACCAATAGGTATTAATTCAATACCTAATTCTTTAAATTTTTTTAATTCTTCTTGCATTCTTTCTTCATTAAAATTAGATATACCACTATAAATATACATTTTATTGTCTTTAATTTCATAACTATCAAAATATACCCATAATTCCCTATCTAATGTATCATATTTCACCCTACAAGCGTTTGATTGTAAATAAACAACTTCACCAATACTATCTGTAGGTATTTTATTATCTTCTTCAAAATTGTAAATTCTTTTAATTCTAATATTTTCTTTATTTTCTTTTAGTGCTTTAATAAATTGACTTTTATTTTTTATCATAGTTAATCCTACCTTTCTTATTTACTTAACCATTGATTGTATATATAATCATACGGACAATCCATTATAATTGCTAATTGACCGAATATTCTTTCTCTAATTAGACTATCAATTTCAAAAGAATTTTCACCGCCGATTGTATCATATATATCTTTATGTCTATCTAGTGCATAAAATATATCATAAAAAGTTATATTTTCATCAATGTAATTTCCAACTTCATCATCAGAATATTCTTTTAAATACCATTCTTTTACTTTACTATTTTCATCTATCANNCATATCTTCTATTTCAATCTTTTTATACTTTATATATATAACAATCCCGTTGTTTTCAATACCCCATTTTTCTACATTAGATTTTGCTATATATGAAGGTATATAATGTTCTGGCGTTTCAAATTTGCCTTCCCATAATACTTTATTTAAATCTAAACAATTTACTATTTTTATATACCCGTGATTGACACTATAACCTATAAAATCCCTTACATTTACATTCATAATTAATACCCTTTCTTATAATCCTTTAATCATCTTTCTAATTCTTTTAATGTCTTCTTTTTCACTATCACATAAATCTTTTTTATCTGTTATACCTTCAAGTGCTTTTTCTAATAGAGAACATATATCACCTAAATATATTCTGTCCCTTTTTGTTAAAAATTCTTTACAGTTATCTAATACTACTTGTAATGTATCATTGTCTATACTACATTTTCTTTTCATAAAATTACCTATAATCTTTCTTTAATTTCTGTTCTTAATTTTTCTACTCTGTCCGCCCAATAACTTAATCCGTGCATATCTACTAAACACCCTTCATTATTTAAGCAACTTAATACTGCTTTTTTTGCATATTCTAATTGTTCTATTAATTCTGTTAAATTTTTAGTTTCCATAAAAACCTACCTTTCTTTTTACCCCATAGACCCTATTTTTTCAAAAAGACCCTATAAGATATATATATAAAATAATACCCTACACCCCTTTGCGTGTTCTTTTCCTTCTTTCCCGTGATATATATAGTTAAATATCACCATATACACACATAAGAAGTAAAGTATTATGTTATACCACATTGACTTTATCAAGCATTTTATATTTGTTTGATAAAGCGTAAAAATAAATAAAGAATAAATTATATAAAAATTAATGAATATTATTATCACACATAATAACTATTCTGTTTTTAAATAGTTTTCTTCCTTTGACAACTAAATTATAACATATGAATTTAAAAATGATACCAAAAATTAATAAAAATTTTAAAAATATCATTTTTTCTTTATTCTGTAAGCAAGTTTTTAAATATCATTTTAAAAGTGATTATATCACGCACATATATAAAGAAGTTTTTACATATATATAGTGATATATGTTCGCACATACACGCACGTATAGAGAAGTTTTTATATATATAGTGCAAGCACATTATAAAAAATCCTTCTATAATTTTTTGCGTGTTTATGTTCGGAAGAAGTTTTTACAATGTTTTTTGATTTTTTTATATCAAAATCTAAACCGAACATTTGTTTACTTTTCTTCTTTTTTTGTGGTGCTTTTTTTCATCACAAAAACATTATAACACGGACTTTTTAAAATGATACCAAAAAAGACAAAAAATTTTTTAAAAAAAATGTAAAAAAATGCTTGACAACTAAAATTATATAGTATATAATAAAGGCAAGAAAAGGGAAAAACCTTTTCAAATATAGTATAAAGGTAGGTGATAAAATTGGAAATAATAAAATTTTTTAAAGTTATAATAAAAGATTTTAAAAATGATGAATTACTAGAAACGCTTTATTATAAAAATATTAATAAAGCACAAGAAAAGAAAAAAGCACTAGAACAACAATTTATTAATAATGATGATATAATTATTATTATTTATAATTGCTTTTTTGAAGACTAAAAGAAAAGGAAAAGGGAAAAGATGAAAAAAAAGAAAATTAAAATAAAATGGAATAATATATTAAAATTAATAACTTTTACAATCCTATTATATAAAGGGATTGAAAAAAACAATAAAAATTATATACAAAAAAATAATTGTATAAAAAACGCAAGCGGGGACGCTTTTAAAATATATCAATGTTATTAAAAAAGTAAAAGTAAATAAGGAAAAGGAAGGAAAATAAAAAAATGACAAACAAACAAGTTATTATAAATTTTTTAAATGGTAAAGCGGGACACACACCAACAAGAACAATACACGGGAAAGATTATAATTATGAAGGGCAAACACTAAAAAGCAACGGGCAAGAATTAATAAACTATAACACAATAATAGCATACTTTGAAAAGGAAAAATTATTTATAAATATAAAAAAATATAGTCAAACAACAAGCACAATACAAAATATATTAAAAGAACAAGTTAAAAATTATATAAGTGAAGAAAATATTATTTTTTATGAAGGGGGGGCAATGTAATGCAATATCTAAACGGGCAAACAATAAGCACCAGAGAAAAACAAGACAAAAAGGATTATTTAGAACAAGAGATTATAAAAAACACCATTACAATTAAATATTTACAATATATGAAAGAGTATTTTATAAAAAATAATATAACAATATATAAAAAATTTGATAAAAGGGACTTTGACAAAATAAAGGATTTTTTACAAACAAAAAAAATTTATGGACATTCATTTTTATATTATAATTATACGGGCGACAATATAGGATTATATCAGACAAACGGCGTTNNTATTTACAATGCTAAAATTGAAATATCAAATAAAAATATATATAATGATACAATAACATTTAATAATGTTCTTGAGATTGTAGAAAATGCACTTTTATATAATAAAGAAAAATTAAAACAAAATAAAAACTTATATAAAAATTATGATGATATAATTAATAAGTATAATAAGAAAGTTAAGGAATTAAGCAAAATAATTTATAACAACCATTTAACAAATATTTTTGACTTATATTTATACGTGGGGCAAGAATATGAAGAAAAATAAAAAAATATATATTTTATATAAAGTGATTGAAGAAAACAACACAAAAGATATTATATATCAAAATGACTTTTTAAATTATGAAGATATAAGAAAATATTTAAACATATGTAATAGAGATATTAAAAAGATTACTTATAATTATACATACACATTTGATTTTATAGATGATATTTTAAAGGACATTAAACCAAACAAGAACAAGTATATTATTATAAAAGAAGACTATTAAAAAAATAGTCTTTTTTTAATCCGCCATAAACCGAACATATGTATTATACATACATTTNNACAGAAGATAAGTTATTTTTCTAATTAAAAGGCATTTTAAAGCCGTTTTTAACCACTTTTTTAGTAAAATAATATAATCATACTAGAAAAGAACAATGTTTCTTAAAATGTATTAAAAATATGTTTATAATTGATATGTTATAATTGGTATTAAATCGGTCGTTTTTATACTATCGCCCCCCACCCTATACACCAAAGACCCCACCTATACTTCTTACCCCCTCAATCATACACAAAAAACAAAAGAACCTAAATAAAACCAAAGCAAAACCAACGGTTATTATATAAAAATTGACATAAATGTATCAGTTGTGATATAGTGAAATTAACTACTAAAGTATTACCATACTAAAGACATTAATAAACAAACTAAGAAAAATAGATAGAAAAGCATTATAGAATAAGGGAATAAGTGGTATTTTAAGAAATACACAAATAATGTCTGTTTTTAATGAAAAATGTAAACAATTTGTTAAAATTTATAAAAAGGTGGCACAGATGAAGAAAAAAGATGAAACATTATACTATATAGTGAACCAAAATGGGGAAATACTAAGGGAAATAGGGAAAGATAGTGTAAGACTTGTTAATAATGATATTTATATTATGAGAGATAGTCCTGAAGGTAATGACCCAACGGTTAAAATAAAATACCATTATTTAAAGATGAATAAAGCAGTAGGTGAAGTTTTATATAATGAATGTCCCCAATTTTGGCTTTTATTAAATTATATTAACTTTAAAGAAAATGCACTTAGATATTCTAACGGGGAATATATTACTCCAACTAATTTTGCTAGACATTTGGGTTTCTCTGAAGTATATATGACGAGATTGTTTAATAAAATGAAGAAACTTAAAATAATTGCTAAACTGAGAAAAGATAATAGATATATTTATGTGGTTAATCCATATATTGCTATGCGTGGGGCTGAGGTTAGAAAAACTACATTAGAATTATTCCAAAAAACAGATTGGGAAATGTTAGGAAAGAGAAAGGGAAAATTAAATGGGACAGAGGAACGAGATAAGCAAGAATAATATTTATGATTTATATAATACTTATTTTGAGTATAAATTTTATTATGATTTTTATTGGGAACACCAAGATACGGGAAATATCACTAAAGAGGAATTAAAAAATAAAATAAAAAATATTATAGAACAGCATTCGGCATTAGGTAGTCCAATAGAAGCATTATGCTTTTATGCACAAATACCAAAGAGTGAATTGTTTAATTCAGATAATACACCTAAAAATATTAACGAATTAGATACATTACAAATGATTATGGAGGCTAATTATGGTGAAACTAACGATTAAACAAAAAGTAATATTAGAAGCAATAGAGTGGTATATTGAACAGTTTGGCATTTCACCTACTATTCAAGATTTGGCAGAATTAACTAATACTACAACACACCCAACACACGAAAAAGTGATGAAATTAGAAGAATTAGGGGTTATATCTACTCAAAATGGTAAGGCTAGGACTATTAAAGTGTTAATTTCACTTGAGGAGATTGAAAATGCTGAACATTAGAGAGTATATTGAACTAGTTTTATCTAAAAAGAAGATGACTAGAAAGCAGTTTTGTGATGAAATTAATAAAATTGAGGAAAAATTAGGCGAAAAGAAGTCAAATTACCAAAATATTACTAATTATCTTAATGGAACTGACGATAAACACAATATTGGGTATAAAATGGCATTGAAAATGGAAAAAGCACTGAATTTACCCAATGATACATTAATTAATATGGTTAAACTCCCTTTAACTGATGAAGCAAAGAGGGATTTTAATAAATTGAAAGAGAAAGTGAGGAATTTATAATGATTGTTATTCAAGAAGATGGTAACTACTTCGGCGAAACAAGAGTTTTAGGTATAGGAAATGCTAAACCTGAACTAAAATATGGAAAGGTAGCCAAAAGTTTAAGAGAAAAGGCTGGATTATCTATTGAGGACTTATCAAAAGAGTTTTCTATCAAAGCAAAGCAAATTGAGGAGATAGAAGCACAAACTAAGGGTATGACAGAGGACTTAATGGCTAAATATTGTGAAAAATTTGGCGTAGAAAAGGAATATTTCTTTGATACTAATACAGCAAGACTAATTTTAGGTGAAAATGGCGTAGTTTTAAAGACTTTTGAAACTGCTGAAGATTGTAAAAGAGCATTTGACCTATTATTAGAGGGTTATATGAACAATAAAGACATAGAAATTGACTTTAGAAAGGAATTTTAATATGAAAATAAGAGTTATTGTACCTTTTAGAGATGTAGCATTAAATAATGAAGTTATTAGGGGTGTAGGAGATATTATTGACACTGATAAACCAGAGTTTAAATGCACATTAGAATTAGCACAAGAACGAATTAGAAGGGGATTTTGCGTAGAAGTTAAAGATGATGACCCAAAAATAGAGGAAATCATTAAAGTTGGCGATAAGGTCATTGGATTTGGTCCAGTTGAAGTAAAAGAAGCACCAGAAAAACCAAAAAAGGGAAAGAAAGCAAGTAAAAAGAAATAATGCCACTAAAAGTAGGCGATAAAATTAACATTAGAGGTCCGATTACCGTTGGCTCTAATGTTTTTTCTAAAGATGAACCGGAAAATGAGTATTTTAAGACTTTTAAGGACA
>LXOW01318674.1_pt1 | contig 47174 bp, 37 predicted proteins | sample 1368591 | NCBI WGS metagenome assembly LXOW01 (sample SAMN04884650, study PRJNA319009) | bovine gut metagenome | isolation source: Cow rumen | host: Bos taurus | place: Italy: Legnaro (PD) | collected 2014-07-09
GATGTTCTTTTTGCCTCGCAGCTGTTTGTCTTTGCCCAGCTTTTCAAAAAAACGATGTTCCATATATGCAATGGAAAGATTTCCAGAACATTCGCAATACCATTTCCGTACGAGGAACGGAAACTGGACGCATACTGGGGCAATATACGCCTTATAGCAGGTACGGACGGTCAGAAACACGGAGATTCCGTGCCGCAGGATCTGCTTGCCATATCATTGCGTAAGACGGAAAATGTATATGATTATACCGCGAATGGCCTGATTCTGGATTATTATTGCCGCAAGAAAGGCAAGCAATGCCCGCCTTGTGCCATAAGACTGACTGATCAGAAGGAATATTCCAAAAAAAATCCCTCGGCGTTGGTCTTCATAGCTGGCAATTCGCTTTTATATAATTTTGTCTCGGAATCCAGGGAGGACAAATCCGATTTTGGCAATATATCTGCCGATGACCTTTATTCCTTTGTCAAAAACGATTCCGAAAATGCCTATAGGAAATGCTGCCACGAGCTTGCTATGTTGTTTGCAATTCAGGAACAGAATCCGTCCTTGCTCAACAAGTGCGGTAAGATTTTCTTCATAGTACAGGATACTACTGAAGGCAAGGTTGTTTCAGCGGCATTGGAAAAATTCTTTGCAAATATAGGAATGGAATCAGAAACATTCTTTGTTGAGCCTTGCAATTCCGACGACGTTCTTAATGATGTTGGCATAAGGAATGTCGCATCGGTCATTGCCGGAATAAAGGGTAAATACGGACACCTGCTTTTCCTGCTTTGTGGCGGAGATCCGTCGTTAAGCCCATTTGTTTACTCGGCAGGAATGATGCTTGATGATTATGTGTACTCTTCCGACGGTGATGTAATAGCCGAACAACTGCCCAATATGCCATTGCCTTTGGATATCTCGTCGTATTCCAGTAATAGGAAGTTTATGCGTATAATTGAGGATCTTGATCTTTCAGACAGATATGAGAGACTGCCGGAGCTTATGAGGAGCAATGTACTCTGCAAGACGCAAAATGGCTTTGCATTTACAGCCCTGATGCCCATTCTTGAGGCCATACATACAGGCAGGAATACGTCGGAGCAGACCGCAAATACAGCCGCAAGACACGATGTCCTTATGGCCGGTGGTACAAAGAACAGGCCGTCAAGACCGTTCTTTATAGTAAGAAAGGCTGATGAAGGTACAAAATGAAATCCTCCATTGCCTCTTTGACAGGATTTGTTTCCGCACATATCTGGATTATCCTCGTGGTATGGGCATTGCTTTCCGTAATACTTGTCATTGTCTCATTGAGAATGAGGAAGACGAGGAAGAACATAATAAGGAAAACCGCAAACAGATGTGGCGGAATGTTCAAGGAAAAACTTCTTTCCGCGGAACAGCTTTTGGAACAGTCAGGATTTGATTTCTTCAAAAATGGCGAAAACAGATATGCGGAGAACTTCATTGAGGGCATAGAAAGTCCATATTTCAGACTTACCTATTTTGATTATTCATACGAGGAGCAGAACTCTGCCGATCCGAATGATCCTTCCAGATTCTCACGCCGTTTTTTCAGCTGTGCCTTGATAGACACGAAGGATGGGGAAATTCCCACATTCAGGCTGGAGCCTGAGACTCTTCTTACGAGGGCAGCCGAAAAAGTTGCCGGTGGAAAGAAGGACATAGATTTTGAACAGGCTCCTGATTTTTCTGACAATTATTATCTTTACGGTGATAATGTGGATGTCATAAGGAATTTCTTCAATATGTCGGTTATTCGTTCCTTTGAAAGGCATAAAGGTCTTACGGTATATGCCGGAGGCAGAAAGATACTTGTGATTTCTCCTCTGATGGGTGCGGACAAGATAAGTATGTTTGTGGAAACCGCACAGGACATATCCTCGACGCTGGTATACGAGGCGAGAAAGCGGTTTTAAGTAAACACGGAAAAAAATACTTTTTCCGTGTTTCCAATTAGCAGTTAGCAGTGATCAGTTTGCAATTGCGGAAATTGCCTTAAATGTATTGCTGTTGTAAGTGCAATGTAATGACAATGTATATGCAATTGCAATATAAAATAATAGAATCAGGCTATTCCCAGGGCGATAAAAAAAGCCGTGCTACAAGGCACGGCTTTTTTTGTGTGCAGGTGTTTTTGATTATGCCTGCGTTCCTGGAACTGTGTTGTCCTTGACGAATCTCATAGAGAATGCCGCACATAGCATTAGCAGGCCGCCAAAGGCCACTGCCGCAAGAGGGCTGCCTCCGAGGCAATGCTTCATAAACCAGCCGCCAGTCACGTCTACGAAAATCTGCGGTATCACTATGCAGAAATTGAACACGCCCATGTAGAAACCCATCTTCGCCGCAGGAAGTGAGTTGGAAAGCAAAGCATAAGGCATTGAAAGAATGCTGCTCCAGGCAATTCCGACGCAGACCATCGCAGGAATAAGTCCGGCTTTGCCGAGATCAATGCCACAGAATGCCAATGCGAGCGAGGCAAGTCCGATTCCGCCGACTATAAGGCAGGAAATGTGTATTTTCTTTGCGGAGAAATTCTTTGCAAGCCAAAGCAGCACGAATGAGAAACCGAAGGCCACGGCATTGTAAATGCCAAAGCAGTCGCTGGCATAATTGCTGGCAAGCTCAAATTCATGAGTTCCCTTTGTGGCATGGAAGACACCGTCCGCTATTCCGGGGGCAAAGTATACCCAGAGCAGGTCAAATGCCGCCCATGTGAAGAATTGCACCACGGCAAGCCTTTTCATTGTTTCCGGCATTGTCGCAAAGGCACTGCCCATTTCCTTCAATGCCTTCATTGGGGAGAAGGACTGTTCCTTCATCTTGTTGAACTCCTCCATGTTTTCCGGAGGATATTCCCTCGTGGTGGAAACAGTCGCAATAATTGCCGTTATAAGCACTATCGCGCCTATGAAGAACGCATATTTCACCGTTGCCGGAATGGGGGCTTCCGCGGTTGTAGCAGTACTTACTCCGAGCTTGGTGAGTATCGTAGGCATGAATGAGGCAATAACGCCGCCCGCCCCGATCATTACGCTCTGCATGGCGTAGCCAACTTTTCGTTGTTGTGCTGGAAGCAGGTCTCCGACGAAGGCACGGAATGGTTCCATGCTTATGTTGACGGATGCGTCCAAAATCCAAAGGCACATCGCGGCCATCCATACTGCGGTTGAAAGTGGCATGAAAATCAATGCCAGGGTTGAGAATATAGCTCCGCCTAGGAAGTATGGGCGGCGGCGGCCAAGTCTGCACCAGGTCCTGTCAGAGAAGAATCCCACAAGTGGCTGTATAAGCAGTCCCGTGATAGGGGCGGCAAGCCAAAGCATTGGTATTGCTTCCGGATTCGCGCCAAGGCGGGAATAAATGCTGCTCATATTGCCCATCTGCAATCCCCAGCCGAATTGTATGCCGAAGAATCCCACGCACATCAGGACTATCTGCATAAAGGTTTTTTCCTCATGCCTGCCTAGTTCCGGCAATGGCATGTCTTTATTGTCTGTCATTTTTCCTCCTAAATCCTACCTGTTCCAGTCTATTTTTCCTAGTCTGAATACAACCTCGTCCAGCTTTTCTTCCGGCTCGGTTGTGGAAAAGCGTATATATCCCTCTCCGTTCTTGCCAAATCCGGCTCCGGGAGCTGCCAGGACGCCTACCTGTTCAAGCATTTTGACAACGGCCTGTTCCGACGGTATGTCAACAGGAGGCCTTGCCCATATAAAGCAGCTGCCTTTTGGCATTGATAGCCTCCAGCCGGCTTTTTTCAGGCCATTGCAGAAATCCTCTGCTCTTTTCTTGAAACGGCGGCGTATTTCCGGCACTATTTCATCAAAATGGTCAAGACCGTAGGCGGCGGCATTCTGAATGGCATTGAACTGTCCAGAATCTATGTTTTCCTTTAATGCGTTCAACGAGCATACAAGTTTGGAATTGCCCACAACCCATCCTGCCCTCCAACCTGCCATGCAGAATGATTTTGATACGGAATAGAACTCTACCGCGATATCTCTCGCACCTTCAGCCTGCAATATGCTGGGAGACGGCTCTTCCGTGAAATATATGTCCGAATATGCCGCATCCTGTGCGATTATTATCTCGTTTTTCCTTGCCCATTTCACCAGCTCGCGGTAATATTCCAGTGTGGCCGCTCCGCCAGTCGGGTTGTTGGGATAGTTCAGGAAGAACAGCTTTGCCCTGTCCGCTATTTTCTGCGGTATGGCTGCCAAATCCGGTAGGAAACCGTTCTTTTCAAGCAATGGCACGTCGTAAACCTCGCCGCCAGCAAGTACTACGCCGGTCCTGTATGTGGGATATGTCGGATCAGGAATCATGCAAAGATCGCCAGGATTCATCACCACTAGCGGCAGATGGGCTATACCCTCTTTTGAGCCGACGAGTATTGAGATCTCATCATTGTAATGAAAGTCCAATCCATGACGACGCTTGTGCCATGCGGATATGGCCTTGCGGAAACGCTCATTGCCCTTTGTGTTTGGATAACGGTGATTTTTTGAATTATGCAGCTCCCGCACCGCACATTCCACTATGCCTTCATGCGTGGGAATGTCCGGATCACCGACGGCAAGGCTTATTATGTCCCTGCCTTTGGCCCTTTCCTGTTTTTCCTTGCGGTAAAGCTCCTCAAAAAGAAAAGGCTTGAATCCGCCCATTGTCCTGCTTAACTGTATTTCCATAAACTTCTCCGAAATCGCTTGTTTCTGACTTCTACCTTGAAATTTCTCTATTATTGAGATGCTGAAACAAGTTCAGCATTACGAAATAAGGAATTTCCTCAATTGCTCATTGCTAACTGCTAATTGCTAATTATAAGATAACACTCACCGCCACATAGCACTCTATGGCACAATGCTGTCCGACGGAGTCAAGCCCCTCGTGGCTTTTTGCCTTTACGCTTATGTTTTCCAAAGGCATGGCGAATATTTCCGACAGTGACTGCCTCATTGCCGCATAATGTCTTTTCATTTTTGGCTCTTCCGCCACCACGGTCACGTCTATGTTTACGATTTCCGCACATTTTGCCTGCAATGTTTCCAATGTCTTTCTTGCTATTACACGGCTGTCTATGCCCTTGATGTCCTTGTTTTCCGGCGGAAAGAAAATTCCTATCTCGCCTGCGGCTATTGCTCCGAGCAGTGCGTCGCATACGGCATGTAGGACCACGTCGCCGTCGGAATGTCCGAGCAGTCCCTTGTCATGCTCAATGGTTATTCCAGCCATTTTGAGCGGGCGGCCAGGCACAAGACGGTGAGTGTCATATCCGAATCCGCTACGGCAAATACGCATTTTCCCTGCGGTTTCAGACGGTTTTTCACGGTTTTCCGGTGAAGAATTGCTGCCGCATCCGTCATTCTGGCAATTTCCGTGTTCGCAATGGCCGCCCGCATTATGGCAGCGGCGTTCCGCTGCCATTTCCGCCGCACATGTCGGGGCAGGATTTGCGGCAAACGCCTCCGCTATAAGCAGATCCTCCGGCGTGGTTATCTTTATGTTCCTGTAGCAGGATTTTACCGCGACAGGCCGTATTCCCAACTGTTCCAGTATTTGCGACTCGTCGGAATAGTCTTTTCCACCGTCTGCCGCCTTTAATATTTCCGCAAGGACTGAATAACGATATGTCTGCGGTGTCTGCACCGCCATATATGCGGAACGATCAAGTGTCTCCTCAAAATAACCGGTTTCCTTGGAATATTTCTTTACCGTGTCCTTTAATGGCACTCCGGGAACTGCCGCACCGTATTCCATTGCCTTTTCAAGACATTCCTTGATTGTCTCCGTCTTTACAAAAGGCCTTGCACCGTCGTGAACGGCAACCGCGTCGCAGTCTTTTGATACGAATGGGAATGAGTTTCGCAATGAGCCTGTCCTTGTCTCGCCGGCAGGAGCTACCTTTATGCCTTTTGCCGCCCAGTATTCACCATGCCTGCTGGCATTTTCCGGCGTAAGGGCTATTATTATCTCGTCAAAAAGGCCACTTTTGATGAACGTGTCCGCCGTGCGTTCCACTACTGGTATTCCTCCGACGAGCATATACTGCTTGTCTCCGCCCATTCTTACGCCCATTCCACCGGCCAGTATTATGGCCGCCGCCTTGATTTTCTTGTCCGTGTTATGCATTGCCATATCCTAAATCGCTCATTTTCCACAATTGCTCATTGCTAACTGCTCATTGGAAAAACGGAAAAATATTTTTTCCGTTTTTCCTACTCATCCTTGTTCTTGATTCTGGCAAATATTATCCTGCCCTGTGATGTCTGCAATATGCTTTGAACTATCGTCGGTATTCTCTTGCCTATGAATGAGCTGCCGTCCTCTATTACAATCATCGTTCCGTCGTCAAGATATCCTGCGCCCTGACGCTTGTCCTTGCCTTCCTTCATGACGAATACCTGCAATTCCTCGCCGGGAAGGACTACTGGCTTCAACGCTATGGCAAGATCCGTTATGTTCAGCACGGGAACGTTTTTCAATGCTCCTGCCTTGTTAATGCTGAAATCCGTTGTTACGACTGAAGCCTTTTTCCTCGCGGCAAATTCTGCCAGCTTTTCGTGATTGTCAGAAGCTCCCTGTATTTCCATATCCTCAATGAAGAAGCTGATCCCAGGCGAATTTCTGATTTTGTTTAGAACTTCAAGTCCTCTCTTGCCCTTTGCCTTCTTTATAGGGTCCTTTGACGAGGCCATGTTTTTAAGCTCCTTTACGAAAAAGGCCGGCATTATTATCTTGCCACTGATGAAGTGCGTCTCGCAAATCTCCACGACACGTCCATCCAGTACAGCTGATATGTCAAGCACTGTTGGACGAGGCCCAAAGCCAAGTTTCTCTATTATGTCTGATAAAAATCCTGCCATGAAACTCTCCTTACTTCCTGCCCTGCCTGTTTGGATCAGACTGCTGCATGGCGTTTAGCAGTCCCCTCAGGTCTTTGACAGGGCATACCTGTATTTTTTTTGGTTTTGATTCCTGCCGTCCTCTTGCCACGCTTGTAAAGGCCTTTTTAAAATCAAGACGTTCCGCCTCGGCAAGCCTGCGATCCATAAACGGCACGGCTGAAACCTGTGCCAAAACACCAACCTCGCCCATAAACACCCAGTCCGGCGGCAGGGGCATTTCCCTGACGGAACTTATAAGTGCGGCACATAGGGCGAGATCCAGGGACGGTTCCTTGAATTTAAGGCCTCCCTGTATTGATATAAACACATCCTTGTCCTCAAAATGCAGCCCAAGATTCTTTTCAAGGGCGGCTATGAGCATCTGCGCACGGTTAAGGTCAAATCCTGCCACCGTGCGTCGCGGATAAGGCAGATATGACCTAGAGGCCATTGCCTGTATTTCCGCCAGCATGGGGCGTGTGCCTTCAAAGGCCATTGCGAATGAGCGTCCTGCGAATGAGGATTCCCTGTCGCAGTCGCCAAGCAGCCTGCCGGCATCCCCTACGGAACGCAGCCCCTTTGATGTCATTTCAAAAATTCCGGTTTCCTCAACCGGTCCAAATCTGTTCTTGTTGGGACGGAGAACCCTGTACACATTGCTTTTCTCTGCATCAAAATAAAGGACTGTGTCCACTATATGCTCCAGAACCTTTGGTCCGGCCAATGCCCCGTCCTTGGTCACATGTCCCAGTATGAACATCGGTATTCCGGCAGTCTTTACGCATTTGAGCAGTTCCGACGCACATTCCCTTATCTGCCCGACTGATCCAGGCCCTCCGGCAAAATCCGGGTGATATACGGTCTGAATTGAGTCCAGGACCATGAATGCCGGCTTCATTTCACGGAACTGTGCTATTATCTTTGTCAGATCCGTCTCGCTCATTAGCATTATGTTGTCGGCATTTACTCCCAGTCTTGCGGCACGGCTTCCAACCTGTCCCGCGGATTCCTCGCCAGAGACATAAAGCACGGTTTTGCCCTTGAACGCTCCCGACGCAAGGGATGAGCAGGCCTCCATTGTGAGCGTGCTTTTGCCTATTCCCGGAGGCCCTGCGAGTAGCAGGACCTGTCCTGGCACAATGCCGCCGCCCAACGCACGGTCAAATTCCGATATTCCAGTGGGAATGTAATCCGTCTTTATTGCCTTAGCATCTGACAGTCTGACGGGCGGCTCTGAAAAATCCGTAAGCATTGACCGTTTTTCCGCCGCCGCGGACTCCCTTGCGGACAATACGGCTTCTGCCTCTTCCACGAGGGTGTTCCATTCTCCGCAGGATGGGCATTTTCCGGCCCATTTGGCCTGTGTATGCCCACATTCCTGGCAGCGGTAGACGGTCTTCAGCTTCATCTCTTCTCAATTTCTCCAAAAATTCCGTGTTTACTTCGCCATCGCTCCCAATGATGCAAGACCAAGCAGTGCCGCTATGTCCTTGTCCTCAAAGTACAGCTTCATCGTGTAGTTTATGCGTGCCTTTTCCGCCAGATCGGTTGCCTTTACGCCGACGGACACGTATTTTGATATGTCGTAATTTATTCCCACGTCATAACGTGGCTTGTCAAAATACCTGTCCTCAATAAGCCTGTCCCTGCCAAATTCCGATCCTTCGGCCATGATTGTAAGATTGTCAAGAGGACTGGCCTTGAATGGCTTTGCCTTTACGCCTGCACCAGCAGAACCACGAAGTATTCCGCCGTAAACGTCAAACATTCCGAGTTCCCAGCCCATATATGCGTCCACGGTATTGATCTTCTCGTATTCCGTGCCTTTGTGGCTGTCCTTTACATTGAGAATGTTCGCACCGCCAGCGTAATAATACCGTCCATCCCTCGGATAAAGTTTCAGGCCAGCGTCGGCCTTTCCGCCTGTGTCCGTGTTGTACTTGTATTCCGCCTGAAGGAATATCCTTGTCTTGTTCACCTTTCCGATGCTTTCCTTTACAGTTCCTGCAGCGTCTTTTAGACTGGCCACCGCCTCTGATACGTCTTCCTTCATTTTCGCATCGGAAATCAATGCCCCAGCGACTCCATCGCCATTGTTTATTTTTGACGCTATCTGGTCCACCTTCTGAAGCAACAGATCTATCCTTTCCGCTATGCCGTCTATTCTGGCCATGCTGTTCTCTATATGGGGACGGCTATATGCGACCATCTGGCTCAGATCCGACGTCACATTGCGGAGATTGTCAAGAATTTCCTGTATGCTGTCCGCCATTCTGCCATCCTTGCGGAGATCGTTGACGAGGCCTTCAACGCTGTTCAACGCCCTGGTCACGGCCTGGTCAAGGGGAATGGAATTGTACCCTTCCACCACCGCACCTGCCGGGATAAGCCCCTCTTCTGGATCGCCCTGGTTTATCTGTAGGAACTTTGACCCAATTACGCTGGTAGCACCTACTAGGAATTGCGCACCCTTGTAAATTGGAACTCCTTCAAGTATATCCATTTCCACTATTACCTTGCCGCCTTTGATGTATATTGAATGGATCTTGCCTACCTCTACGCCGGACAGTTTGACCGCGGCTTTTTTTGGCAGTCCGGAAACATCTGTGAACTCGGCTGAGACGGTATAATAGCTTTTGAAGGAATAGTCACCAAGCAGTACGAATGCTACTGCCATTAGGATGGCACCTATTATTACGAAAATACCAACTTTTATTTCACTGGCCATAATTAAAATTTCCTGGCAAAAAAACAAATTTGCAAAAATCAGTTAAAAAACAGGCATTTTGAAAAAAAGACAGCAAAACACCTATCTTATAATTATAAGATATTTTTATATATTGATGGAAATCTGTTTTTTTTGTCGTTTTTTTACATTTTTGAAATTTTCAGGTCGTTTTTTTTAATTTGAAATTTTTAGGCTCTTTTTTTAAAATGTTGTTTTAAATCACAAAATTTTCAAAATTGTTGTTCTGAACAACATTTTTTGCCATACGACAAAAGATTGATTCATCGCCAAAGTTCCCTAGCAATGACGACATAATGAAACACTAGTTATAAATAGTGAATGCTTATAATTAATACTTATATCTACGAGGCAAATATTCTGCCAATATTGATATGACAAACAAGGAATTTCCACAATTGCTAATTTCTAATTGCTTATTGCTAATTGGAAAAGCAGAAAAAAATTTTCTACTTTTCCCTAACCGTTTTCAATCAGTTCTTTAAGCATTTTCTCCCTATTGCAAAGAAATGCCCTTGTTGTTATGTAGCTTTGAGTGTTCTCGTATTGGCAAGGAACTATTCCGTCTTCCCTGAATGACATTATCCGAGCATCAGGAATGCCCAAAAGTATCGGGGAATGTGTCGCTATTATGAACTGCGAGCCTTCCTTGGCCATTTCCGCAATGCGGCAAAGCACAGCGAGCTGATTCTGCGGGGACAATGCGGCTTCCGGCTCGTCCAAAATATAAAGTCCACGACCACAGTAATGATTTATGAAATTCAGAAAACTTTCGCCATGGGACTGATTATGCAGCTCCTTGCCGAAAGTAGGCCCATAAGGGTTGTGCCTGTCAGTCTCGTCCATATAGGAAGACAGATTGAAGAAGGATTCCGCCCTGAAAAAATACCCGGATGCCTTCCATGTGCTGCCTTTGGCAAGAATAACCGCATTATGCAGTTCCGAAAGATCATAAAAATTATTGAAATTCGCATTTTTCGTTCCCCCCTCTGGGTTGAATCCGTAAGAAACGGCTATGGCCTCCAGAAGAGTGGATTTTCCGCTGCCGTTGCTGCCCTCAAAAAAGGTTATTCCGCTAGAAAAAACCATGCTTTCAAGCCTGGACAAAGCCGGAATTTTCCGCAAATAGGAATCTTCGGATATTTTGTTCCAGTCAATGCGTAGTGATTTGATAATAAGATTTTTTCCGACGTTGTTCATTTCAATATTTGCAGCATCTCCATAACTGCCAGGCAAACACAGATAAGGTCATATACGTCATTGCAAGGAATGAAATGACGAAGCAATCTTTCATTGTATACAAAGCAGAGTTTCCCGAATCAGATTGCTTCGCTACCGCTCGCAATGACGACAAACAAGGAATTTCCACAATTGCTCATTACTCATTGCTAATTGGAAAAGCAGAAAAAAATTTTCTACTTTTCCCTAATTGCCGCCATAAGGCAATGCAACCTTGTCAAGTATTCCCGTGATTGCGGCTATGGCTACGCCGTAATTGGTCATTGGAACGCCCTGTTCTTTGGCGCGTTCAACCCTGGAAAGTATATGCCTGCGGCTGAACATGCAGCCTCCGCAGTGTATGACCAGGGAATAAGGCGTTAAATCCAGCGGGAAATCAGTACCGGCGCATATTTCTATTTTAAGCCCTTCCCCCGCCTTTTTCCGCAGCATGCGCGGAATCTTTACACGCCCTATGTCCTCTGCCATGGGGGCATGTGTGCAGCTTTCGGCAATGAGAACCCTGTCAGTCTCTTTCAGATTCGGTATTACCTTCGCACTTTCCGTGAAATAGTATATGTCGCCTTTCTGTGCGGCAAAGATTATTGAAAAAGATGTAAGACGGCTCTGTGGTGGCTTATGCGGCCATACCTTCGCAAAGGCCTGTGAATCTGTTATAATCAGCTCCGGTGGATTTTTAAGGCGTTCAAGGGCGGATGGCATTTCCTCCGTGGAACAGGCCGTGATTATGCAGTGCCGGTCCAGAAGTTCCCTCATTGTCTGTGCCTGCGGCAGAATGAGCCGTCCTTGCGGTGCCTGCGGGTCCTGCGGCATTATAAGCATTACAGAATCGCCAGGATTGCAAAGTCCTGCGGTAAGCTTCCTCGCAGAAAAATTTTCCGGAATAAGCAGTGCGAGACGGTCCTTGATTTCCGAACGCAGTTTTTCGGGATTATCGGCAGATACTGATGTTTCAAAAGGCTCCTTTATGCCGTTGTCCGCAAGTTCTGAAATCATTTTTGCCTTATTTTCTGGGGAAATCAGGTCTGTTTTGCTTATAACCGGCAGAAAAGGCACTTTCCTGGCATTGAAGCGGCTCACCCAGTCGTATTCAAGACTGAAATTGTCGGATTTGCCCTCCTGCCAGCTGTCTGCCGGGAACATAAGCACGGCGATGTCCGTCTTTAATGAAACACTGTCCGTTTTTTCCACGCGCTGCCCGCCGAGATTGCCTTCCTGTGCGGAATCGTCAAATCCGGCGGTATCAATAAGTACGCAGGGGCCAAGGCCGTTAATTTCCATTGCACGGTAAACCGGGTCTGTGGTAGTGCCGGGAACGTCGGATACAATAGCCGCCTGTTGTCCGCAGAACGCATTTAGCAGCGAGGATTTGCCGCTGTTCATTCTGCCAAAAAAACCGATATGCAGTCGGTTCGCTCTTGGAGTTTCATTTAGGTTTGACATGATTTTTCCACAACTGCTAATTAAAAAAGCAGGGAAAGAAACTTTCCCTGCTTTTTTTGTTCAGAACCTGAAATCCCGTTTTCCGGAATGTATTTCTGATATGTATTTTGAGGCTGTGGCACGCACACGCTCATTCGGGACTTTTTCAAGCTCCCTTCTTATTACTTCCTCTCCCAATGCCTTTGTCTCCGGGTCGGCATAGTCCTCAAGGTATTCCTTCAAGGTCATAAGGGCGTTCGGCTGGCAGCAGTTGGCTATCTGTCCGGATTTGACAAGTGTCATAAACCTGTCTCCAGTGCGTCCTTCTCTGTAGCAGGCCGTGCAGAAACTGGGAATATATCCCATGCCCAACAGCCATTTTACAACTTCCCCAAGGGGACGTCGGTCGCTGACGTCAAACTGTGCGGAATTGTCCTCCGGGGCTTCCTCTTGAATGTATCCGCCTACGCTGGTACGGCTGCCTCCGCTTATCTGGGATATGCCGAGCTTAAGTACATTCTCGCGTGATTTCTTTGATTCCCTCGTGGAAATGATCATTCCTGTATAAGGAACGGCTATGCGTATTATTGCCACGATTTTTTCAAAAATGGAATCCGGCACGGCATTGCTGAAATCCTTCTTGTCTATATCATCGGCAGGGCATACTCTCGGCACACTGATTGTATGCGGGCCTACGCCTTTTGCGGCTTCCAGATGTTCGGCGTGCATAAGCAGTCCGATGAAATCGTACATATATGTTTCCAGTCCGAAAAGAACGCCTATGCCCACGTCGTCAATGCCGCCGTCCATTGCCCTGTCCATGGCCTCTGTATGATAAGCGTAATTGCTCTTCGGTCCTGCGGGGTGCAATGCCTCATAAGCCTTCTTGTTGTAGGTTTCCTGGAAAAGAATGTAAGTTCCAATTCCGGCTTCTTTTAGTTTGCGGTAATTTTCCACCGTGGTGGCGGCGATATTCACGTTCACACGGCGTATTGCCCCGTTTTTATGCTTGATGCTGTAAATGGTCTTGATGCTTTCAAGAATGTATTCAAGTGGATTGTGAACAGGGTCCTCGCCCGCTTCAAGGGCAAGCCTCTTGTGTCCCATATCCTGTAAGGCGATTACCTCATTGCGTATTTCTTCCTGAGTGAGCTTCTTCCTGGCAATATGCTTGTTCTTTATATGATAAGGACAGTAAACGCAGCTGTTTATGCAGTAATTGGAAAGATAAAGCGGCGCGAAAAGCACAATCCTGTTGCCGTAAAGCCTTTCCTTGATTTTGACGGCCATTGACTTTATGGCTTCCACGGCCTCCGGAATCTCACATTCCAGCAGAAGGGCCGCCTCACGATGCGTAAGGCCTTTGCAGTCCGCCGCACGACTTATTATGCCCATTACAAGATCCTTGTCATTCTTATGATCTTTGGCATACTGTATGGTTTCAAGAATCTCACCATCATTGATGAACTCTTCCGCCACAAGGGATTTTGGATCGTATTTCATTTTGTGCCTCGCATAAACACCGGGAAAAACCGGATTATTCAATTAGCAATTAGAAATTAGCAGTTAGCAATTATGACATTTGTTTTTTTATTCTCGTTGCAATTAGCGNNCTTTTATGCCCTGCCTTAAAACAAAAAAGCCCTCCGAAAGACAGAGGGCTTTTTTGTTTGTCTGTTCCCGGATAAGATCAGTAATTGCCGAACCAGGAGTTGCCGTATGAGCCGAATGATATGCTGCTCTGGGCTGGACGGCTGCCGAAATTAAGCTCCGTGCCGCCTGTCATTCCTTGCCAGGCTCCTGCGGACATCCCGTTTACATACCTTTGAAGTATTATGTTGCTTGTGACAGCCTGGCTGGACACTCCGGCTGTGTTATGTCCGAAACGCCATCCGACATTGAATCCGAAAAGGCGGTAAGCCTTGTCTTCATGCTCTTTTCTGTCCCAGGCTAACTCTATTCCAGCAATTAAACTTCGGTCTATGCCTAATGAAAAATCTACGCCAAGCGAGAATGTGTCAGTCCATATTCTCTCTTCAGTGTAATGCCATTTGTCGCGCGAATATTTGGCATAGGGGTGTATGGCAACGTTATCCGATATTGCAAAACCGCATATGTTGAATTTTCCGTATGCTCCTGTCATAGCATGGGAAGTGCTTCCGCTATATTCGGTTAAGCCTAATTTTACGCCTAATTCTATATGCTCGGTTTTATCTGCCACGAACCCTGCCGAAATGCCGTATTTCTTATATAAGGGTTTGCCATCAAGCTCTTCGTCAGTATTTGCATAAAAAGACGATATGATGAACCTTTGCCCTATTCCGGTAGCGGCCTGCGAAACATTTGGACTGACGGCAGACATTCCATATAAGAATGTTGCGGCAATAATGAATAAAAAAGTTCTTTTCATATATTATCCTCCTGTTTTGCTGCCTTAATTGCCGAACCAGGCATTGCCGTACCCGCCGAAGTTCCCGGAAGGGCGATAATTGCCAAGGTCAAGCTCGCTCCTGCCGCCCATAACGCTATGCCAGTCGCTTTCAGAAAGGCCGTTTATCGTGTTCATAAGCGGGACTCCAGGCGTTTCTTTAGGCTTTTCAGCGCTTTTGCCGAAACGGAAACCTGCATTAATAGCATATATTTGAGCTACTTCATCAAACTTTGCAAGTTTTCTCTCTCCAGCATATGTGTCAGCTTCCCTGGCATATTCAAGGCCTACATAAAGGTTTTTTTTCTTTCCGAATAAGAAATCAATGCCTATGCTGTATCCTGGCGCATATACGTGGACCTTAGATGTTTCGCGTACTGTATATATGCCATATCCCCATTCTATTTCGCTTTCAGCAACAAGATATTTGACGTATCCCCTTGCATATAGGGCAACCTCTTTGCTGTTTCCTATGCTTTTGCTGTAGACATTAAATTTCACGTCTGTGCCTAGATTAGTTTCTTTGTAATCCACAGATATATTGCTGTCAGTGTCTCCTTTTCTGTCAAAGTCTCCGGACCGTCCTAACATAATGCCGAATTCAAGCCTTTTAGAATAAATATATCCTAAACGCAAAGAATTAAATTGTATATTGTCTAACCATTCGTCTGCATCCTCTGGATCTATTTTTACTGTCTCATACGAATAGGATAAAGTCCATTTCTTTGATGAAATGCCAGTATCTGCGGCAGCATATGACACAGATGCTGACAGAAGCAATAGAAACATAGCAAAAGCGGATAATATCCGCATTAATTTATTCATATCCCTCACCGTGCCCTTACTTTCCGTACCAGCCGCCGGATTTGCCATATATGCGCTTTAATGTGTCCGCCGGGACAGAATCTATGCTTACAAGAGGTTTGGCAGGCTTTATAACCTGAGGCTTTGCGCCGCCGCCAGTTACGGCATAAACCGGGGCAGAATACTGCCTGTAATAATCAAAAGCATTGTTCTGCTGTTTATGGCTGCCATAAGAAACATTGCCGGAATAGCTGTAATCAGCATAGCCATATTCATCATAGTCAGCATGGGAAGTTTTTTTTGCCCCAAAACGCAGCGTATAATTCAAATTCAAGGCATGGCCGAATGTGGAAAATTTATCTGCGCCGTCAGGCTTTACGCGGTGCAACGCATACCCTATGCCTATTACCCATATGCCTTTTTTTTCGCGAATGTCAAAACCAACACCTATATTAAACGCCTTGCCATGGTCTGTATCGACATCTTTATAATCTGGATCAAATACCCCGTATCCTAATTTTGCATACAGCTCTGCGTCTATCGGGTCAGCAGCATCCGATATCGGATCGGCAAGTTTATTAAGCGTCAAAATGAACTTGGCATATGGGCCGTATTCATCATAACGGGCAATAGTTTTTCCGCCTGATTTCACGCTGCCAAGCATCTGCCATTCTCCGCCTACGACAAAAGCGCCGCTGCGTAAAGCATTAATTCTAAGCCCGGCATTCAGACCGGCAGAAAAATGATTGAAATCATCGTTCTTATACTCGTTTTTTGGGAAAACATATCCTATCTTTGTTCCCAGTTCAAGCCCCTCTGCGGCATTGCCTTCAGCTGCGGCTGGCATTGCCAGCAATGCCGGCAAAGCTAACAACATAAGGATTTTCTTCATAATTGATCTCCTTTATGCCTTATAATCACTATTCCGCGGCAGCGGCAGGGGCTTGCCTTCTTACACGGCGGGAACTGTTCGTTTGTACTGGCGTCTCATCTGTGGAGGAATTAGCAGGCTTTATTGCACGGACAGTTTTGCCTGCCTCGTCGACAGCTATCCATAAGCCGCCTTCTCCGTCCTGAAGCACAGTCCCGGTATATTTAATGGCCATAGCGCTGCCGTGGTATTCATATTTATGTTTTATTGTTTTATTTTCTATTCCTTCTTTTACAACGGTAGAAACATCTCTTGTGTCCTTGCGGTACACGCGCACATTGACAATGTCGTCAGCGCCGATAGTCTGGGCTTTCTTTAAAAGCTCGTCGGCAACAATGCTCCTGTCGACATTGCTTATCGTCGGATAGCTGCTTTCAATTTCAACAGTTGTGAACACAAGGCCTAAAGAGGCAAAGTTTTTTACAGGCATACCCTGTATAAGCCCATATCCGCCGGAAAGACCTCGTATGTCAACAAACTTCTCATTCCTGGTGTAATTCGGCAGGTTCGTGCAGGCGCACAAAGGCAGCACTGCTGCGGTCATCAAAAGCAATAACAGCTTGGTTTTCATTTACGTTTTCTCCTGGTAGTTAATTTTTTACACACAACAAAAAATGTAAATCTTTTACATATATTTGCTGTTTCTAATAATATTCTACCATAAAATTTTGTGTTTTTTTCCTAATAAAAACAGTCGCCATAAAGGCGACTTGTTTTCATACGAGAAATGGCAAGAAAAAAAATTAATAACTGGATAGCAANNCTATTAAAGAAAAGTATTGATTATAGAAGATTCTCGTAATCATGCTGAATTTATTTCAGCATCTCGGCGGTTTAATTAGACACTGAAACAAGTTCAGGGCGACAAAGTTTTTTTGTGTCCGCTATAAACCATATTGNNAGACATTGTATAATATAGATTATGTCATATTACAGCAGAGCAAGAACGGATTTGACGGCGGCTGCGGCAAAAGGCATAATCACGCCGGAGCAGCTGCCCTTGTTGATAACTCATTTTGAGGAAAGACGTGGTTTTTTCTCAAAAATAACCCTGGCACAATGGCTTGCCGCGGCAGGTGGCATATTCATTGCGATAGGAATAATACTGATAATCGCCTTCAACTGGGACAAGCTAGGTAATTTTGTAAAGATATTCGCATATCTCGTCTTGCTTGGCGGAATGGGATGGGGATTCTGCAAGTCGGAAAACCGTCCAGTGCTACGCAATATACTTGGATTGGCCTGGTTCTTCCTTCCAGCCGCAGGAATAGGGCTTTACGCGCAGATTTTCCAGTTAAGCGGAACTCCTGTAAGGCCTTATCTGTTATGGGCGGCATTGGCCTCCCCCATTGCCTTATGGGGCGGAGGAAAGATGTATTCCCGTCTTTTGTCCGTACTGCTGCTTGGAATACTTTTTTACGGTACTTATGAGCCTTCCAGTGTGTTTTATCTTTGCTTGAAAAAGAATGTTCCAAATACTGTTGCGGAATTGCCACTGTTGCAATCATTATCTCACTGGACGGCGGCATTGGCCCTTATGGCGGCGGCATTGGGTATAAACTTTTACAAGAAGGATATGTGGAGCATTCCCGTAGCGGCGACATTGGCATGGATAATCGGTCTTTTGTTTCACGACAATACCGCTCTTTATACGAACAACTACAATCTCGCAATGGCCGCGGTAATGGCCTCGTCTTTGCTGCTGTTTTTTTACAAGATCAGGTTCAACAGTGCGGATATTGTGAACAATGGACTGCGTATACTGGTGGTTGTCCTTTATATTCTTTCATTCCTGCATGGGAAGATGGATGTGCCAGGCACATTTTTCAGAGCTGGGGATATGACCCTGGGAACTGCCGCCGCACTGATAATGATACTTTCTGCCGCATGGATCATGTTGAAGACGGAAATCTTCCCCGAACACGGAAAGGCGGACACGGCTATCAAGGCCGTTTTCATATTGTCAATACTCGCCCCTGTCCTTCCGTCGGCAATCAATGCCTCCTCGTTTAACATGGGTGCGGCTATTGCAAACATTCTTCTTGTAGCCATCGGGGCAATACTGCTATGGGCAGGCTCGTTTTACGGCTCAAAAGGCAAGCTGCATACGGGAATGTTCATAATAGTTGCAATAGCCATAACGAGATTCCTGGATCTTTTTGCCACGCAGCTGACCAGTGGCATGGCATTTCTGCTTACGGGGGGGATTTTCGCATTTGCCGCATGGTGGATAAGCCGTGGGGCGACACGTATGGCTGAAATGTCCTCCGTGAAAAATACTGGCAACAATTCAAATACCATACAGGAGACAGGGGAGGCACGGAAATGAAAACATTAAAAATCGCAGTTATCGCACAACTTGTCTTTTTTGCCTCGTGGGCGGCATGGCTTGCATATAATGACAGCAGGCCGGAGGCTGATTTCTGGATTGAGACGATGCCCGTAGATCCCAGGGATCTGTTAAGCGGGAATTATGTCGAGCTTGTTTACAGGATTGAGGCCCCCGAGGTGGAATCCTGCAAAAACTATGACAGCTGGAAATACAGGGGAAAAACCATTTATGCCGATCTCGTACCGGACAGGGAGGAAGCATTGTCAGACGGCAGGAATGTAATGATTTATTCCGTAAGATCCTGTCATGAGCAGTCAGATTCGGCAAAAATGGACGAAAAAACAGTTGTCCTTAATGCAAAGTGGAGACAGAAAAGACAATTTGGTGTCCCTACATATCTTGAATATGCGAACATAAACCGCTATTACATGAACGAGAATGACAGGAAGCTGAATATCCGGTCAGGAAAAGCCGCTGTTCACGTCCAGAAAAACAGGAATGGCAACCTCCGCCTGCTGGAAATTGAGGAAATCGCATAGATTCCCGCCAACAGCCTACGGAAATGACGGATTGTAAATATTAATAATTTTACGACGATATAAGTTTCCTCAATTGCTCATTGATAATTGCTAACTGCTAATTGAAAACGCCGATAAAGGTATTTTATCGGCGTTTCCTTTTGAGATAGCCAATAAAAAAGGACAGCCTCGGCTGTCCTTTTTTGCTTTCTATAAGTATTTTTAGCGGTTCTGCGTCCAGATCGCGTATCTTTCGCCGCTTGCCGCCAGCGTCCAGTTGCCGCCAGGCTGCCAGCCCCAGTTCTTGCCGAGCTTTACAACAACGCGCTGCCTGTCGCCGTCTATTACTGCCGCATAAAGTCCGCCGGTGGCTTCCATAATGCCTATGCGGCTTGTGGCGGATATTCCGGCATTCTTGCGTATCTGAACCATCTTGTTGATCTGGTTCTTGTATCCGTCTCCCCAGTCAAAGTAATGTGGCCAGAAAACGCAGGGAGTTCCAGGATGTGTAAGCAGATATGCGTAGCTCATCATCATCTGAATCTTGTATTCCGTACTCGCACTGGCTATGAAGTTGGGGTCGCGGGGGGAAGTGTCATGATTCTCAATGAATGTGACTGCCTTTGCCGGCCACCAGCCTATAAGTCCTGCCGGGCGGCCATTGTCATTAAGACCTGCGAAATTGTCATTCTGTACTGCCCATTTGAGTGCGAAATGCGTCGGGAAGTCAAATGCCGTGGATGCGTCCGGCTTTCCGGATTTCCCGTCAGTACCGTCTATCCAGTTCGCAAGGGCCTGCTTGTTGCCGTCAAAATACTCGCCGATGGAGAACATTGGCTGTGTGGCATAATTGTAATGGCCTACCCAATACGGGGAATAGCCTTTTACCATGTCGTATCTCCAGCCGTCAAAACCTATTTCGCTGCGAAGCCAGCGGAGGAATATCTTTACCTCGTCTTGTACTACCTTGTGGCTATGGTCAATGTCGCGGCAGCCGGAATCATTATCTCCCTCGTCGTATCTCTGGCTTTTGCCCCTGTTTGGCTGACTGGGATCTCCGGGCCACTCGTCGCTTTGGAATATCACATTGGTAGGCCAGTCGGGATTTGTGAAGTCCGCCCAGTTCGTCGTTCCATTGCGATGATTGAGAACGGCGTCGCCCAGAACGTACAGTCCCGCACCGTGAAGGGCGTTTACCGCCTTTTTAAGGTTTTCCTTGTTGCCCCACTGCGAGGTAAGATTGTAATACTGGTTTGGATAGTAGCTGCCGTTTGACACGGGAGGCAGCCATATAAGGTTGAATCCCGCACGTCCGAGTTCGGAGGCCTTCTGTGCCACCACGCCCCACCAGCCGTTTGGAACATTGAGCCAGTAGCTGTCCGCATACCAGTGGAAGCCCTGGAACATTATGAATTTTGAACCATCAACGTCCATTCTTTTTGTGTTTTTTGGCTGATAAACGCCGTCGGCATATTTCTTTTTCGCATTAAGCCATTCCTGGTGGGCAAACTCACTTTCTGCATTGCGTGTGCCAGCGGATCTACTGCCAGACGGGTACTCGTTCAATTCCTGTGCCTGTGATACCTCAGGAACTGCTATTTCAAGTCCTGCTGAATGTTTTTTCAACATTCCGGTCGCGGAAGATGCGAACGAGCTTGCGGCAAATGCGGCAATTATTGCCAAAGATGTTAAAATCGTGTTTNNGTCAAGCATCTGTTTCGCAAGCAGGGAATTTGGATTCAGCTTCAATGCCTGTTCCAAAGCATACTTGAATTCCTCTTCAAGCGACCTTATCTTGGAATTGTCCTGCGCGTAGGCAGCCCGCATTGCGGATATGATTGCCGCCTTCAGACTCCATGCCTCGCCCATAAAACGTGCTGGGTTTACAAATGGGATCTGCGGATTCTGCATTTTGTCGCCGGCAAGAAGCTCATTTATGGAATTGTAAGCTCCACGGAGCAGACGTTTGCCCCTGTAATTGGTCTCCTCGGCTGCTATCAGGGAAATGCCTTCCTGAAAATCCGTTTCCACAGACTGTTTTTTCGCATAGGCAAGTTCAGGATAGATTGCAAGAGCGCTTTTGTACCTTGCCCTTGCGTCAGCATAACTACGTGCTGTCAGTGCCACATTGCCTTCCAGGGTGTTTTTTACGGCCTTGCTGAAATCCTCGTCAGAATCAAGTTTTTTCAGAAAATCCCTGGCAGTGTTTATGGTTTCCTTTTCCGCAAGAATATCCGCGGAGGCTATCTGTGCCGATGACACAAGTGAGGGCGGAGGTGTCTTTTTCAAAGATGGATCGCTGCCCAGCATTGCCACCAGATCCTGTTCCAGGTTCTCTATCTGTCTGACGGCCTGTATGTAAATTGATGTCTTTTCCACAAATGCCTGTGAGGATTTGTTCAGGTTCAGATAGGCCTCCGACTGAAGCCACGGCACTGATGCGGATACCGCGAACAGCTGGGCCGTCTTGATGCAGTAATTCCAGTCATCATCGTTTACCCTTGCCAGCTTGTCAAGTTTGTCAACTTCCGAGGCAAGACCAGCTATATCACCGCGTTCAGCAAGATTCCTTATGACGATTTCCCTTGCCAGCCAGTTTGACGGATCATCTTCCAGTGCATGCTGTATGAACTTTATTTTAAGCTCGTCGGCCTGTATTATTCCCTGTTTCTTTGCGGCGGCGGCAAGCTCTTCAGCACGCTGTATTATCAGTTCCTTGTCCTTGACAAGCGTCCTTGCCTCTTCCAGATACTCAAAAGCCAATTCGGTCTGTTCAAGGTCAAGGTCATTGCTGTTTATGGCAGCAATGACCTGATCCATGTAATAAGCCGGGGCCTTGTAGTTGTAAATCAAGGCGGCACTGGCTGTGAAACACAGCAGAAATGCTATGATTATCAAAGTCAGCTTTCTCATCGGCTCACTTGTCCCATTCCAGTATTATCTTGCCGGAATTGCCACTGGCCATGGTCTCAAATCCCTGTATGTAATCCTTTATCGGGAAATGATGCGTAATGACCGGGTCTACATTCAGTCCGCTGACGAGCATCGCGCACATCTTGTACCAGGTCTCGAATATCTTGCGTCCGTAAATGCACTTGATGGTGACGCTCTTGAAGATGACATCGCTCCACGGTATCATTGTGTCAGAAGGCAGCAATCCGAGAAGTGCGACGTTCGCCCCCATCTTTATATTTGAGAGCAGCTCATTGAACGCGTATTTGTTGCCGCTCATTTCCAGTCCCACGTCAAAGCCCTCAGTCATTTTAAGTTCCTTCATGACCTCTTTGAGCGGCTTTTTCGCGGTGTCGTAAATATGCTCTATTCCCATCTTGCGGGCAAGTTCCATGCGATACGGATTTTTATCAGTCATTACGACGTTTTTCGCACCGTTATGCTTGACAATCGCTCCCGCCATAATGCCTATCGGTCCAGCACCGGTGATAAGGACATCCTCGCCGATCACGTCAAAAGCCAATGCTGTATGTGTTGCGTTGCCAAGTGGGTCAAGAATGGCAGCCTCGTCGTCGGTCACGCCTTCTGGAATGCTGAACACGTTTTCCGCCGGTATGGAAAGGTATTCCGCGAACGCTCCGGGACGGTTCACTCCCACACCGCTGGTGTTTATGCAGAGATGGCGGTTGCCGGCCTTGCAGTTGCGGCAATGACCGCATACCACATGTCCCTCGCCGGAGACACGCTCCCCGACGAAATGCCCCTTTACATTCTTGCCCATCTGCACAATCTCGCCTACAAATTCATGTCCGACGTGCATTGGTACGGGTATTGTATGCTGGGCCCACTCGTTCCACTCGTAAATATGAAGGTCAGTGCCGCATATAGCTGTCTTGCGTATCTTTATAAGGACGTCATTGTCGCCAACTTCCGGCTCTGGCACGTCCTGCATCCATATTCCTCTTTCTGCTCTGGCTTTGACAAGCGCTTTCATGATAAGATCTCCTATAATTTTCAAAAAAATTAAAATCCATNNCATACGACAAAAGACTTCTTCGTCGTTTATTCTCCTCGCAATGACGGCATAAGGAATTTCCACAATTGCTCATTGCTAACTAGAAACGCAAAAAAATGTACTTTTTCTGCTTTCCATAAGCTCATAATTAAATTATATTCCTTTTTGAGAGACAATAAAACTGCATTTTTTTTGCCTTTTTTTCAAAATTGATTTTTTTTGCCGTTTTTTTACCTTTTGAATTTTTATGACGTTTTTTCAATTTTTTGTTTTTTTAGGCAGTTTTTCAATNNTTTTTTCAAAATGTTATTTTAAATCACAAAATTTTCATTTTTGTTGTTTGAAACAACATTTTTCCTGCGTTTCCTTGATATATGTAAAAATGCTATTCTTTAAATGTGAAAATTCTGAGTTTCCTGATTGCTTTTCTTGCACTACTTATGGCAAATGTTCCGGCCTTTGCCGCCGAGCCTGTTTCAATACTTTATTATGACCATGAGTACCAGCTGGGTACAAGCTGGAACAATGCCGTGGAGCAGATTGCTGCCTCGTCGTCTTCAATCAAGATGGTTCAGGCTGCCACCGAAACCACATATACAAATGGTGCGAAATACCTGCTCAATGTGCCGGAAGGCCTTACGTTGGACGAGCTTAATGCCACTACGGATTATGAGTTTGATCAGCGTATTGAGGTTCTTGAATATGGAAACTCGTTCATAATACCTTCGAGACGTTCGGATTTCAACCTGTTTTCCGGAGGACTTGAGGAAATTTCGCAGCTGCTGAAGGCGGATTTCATTCCGGCGGAGCTTTTTTACGGTATTTCTCCGTCGGGAATACGTTTTCCTGTCGTGTATATACCTTCCCGTAGGGAGCAGAAGCTCTGGTATGCCGCATACCGTCTTGACCATCAGCTTTCAATCAATGGCGAGAATGTCCTTTTCACCACGGTGTCAGAGCCGTCCGGTCTTGACGTTCCTACTGTTGACATGGTTGAGGAAGCGTCCAGGAAGAACTCAAATGTGCTTGTAAGCATTGGTGCTGGCAGCAACATACCGGGTGATTTTGCCAGGACGGCACAGTTTATTGCTGATGCGGATACGGACATTGTCGCACTTGACGCTGATGACCTGTTCCATTTCTGGCAGGAAATTGAATCTGGAAAAATCCGTACAAGTCTTGCCGATCCTGACTATGTTATGTCAAACGCTGAGGTCAAAGGAACAAGGTTGGAGCGTGTTGTAAAAAAATATGCGACAAGGCGTTTTGGACGCAGAAATATCGCGTTCCTATCCATTGCTCCTGTTTCCTCCGAGGGAAATGCCAGATTGAAAAAGGCAGGAATGGTATTGAAAGATCCAAAATCCGGGAATTTCCTTTCAAGACTTGTGGACGAAATAAAACAGAAATCAAGGCCGGATCTGGTGGTGGCGGTGTCATTTCTACCAAAAAGCGACGAGGGATGGCTTGCCTCCGCCGCAGGCATAGATATTGTCATCGGCCCAAAGACATGGAACTATTCATCGCCAGTAAGGACGAGGGTGGATTTTTCGTCAAGGGAGGCTGGAAATCGCAGTGGACCGGTGCTTTTCGTATATCCGGACGCGAAGGGGGCTGGGACAATAAGATGCGAGCTTACCCGCAATGGCCGGCTTGATGCCATTGAGTCCATATCCGCAAGGGATGACAGAAGCCTGCCTTTCCGTCAGGAAATCAGAAACGCGATGAAGCAGGAAATGATGAACAGCCTTATATCCGGCGAGCCTCTTCTTCCTGATCCAAGGAACATATCAATAAACGGAAACAGTCCATCAAGATTTTATTATACGCCTGATTTCTACAACGCGGCGGTATCAATGCTACGCAAAAGGTACAGGAAGGAGCTTGCAATGCTGCGTGTAAGGGGTAGTGCCTCAAACATTCTGGGAGATGTCCCAGATTCCGTTATAAGGACATGGCTTGGCCCTGATGAGCCTCTCAAGACGGCGGAAATTCCCGGCAGCCTCGTCAAGAAGATATTGTCAAAAAAAGCACCTGCGGCAAATGCGGACAACTGGTCTCCGGCAAATTACATCGGAAAGGAATATTACGCATTGTCAGGCCTGGATAGTGGCAATTCCGTCGCAGGACTTGCCATTCAGAAGGACGAGTATTATACCGTGGTACTGCCAAATAGCATGATCGAGGGCGAGGCTTCAGTCAAGAACGTCAGGGATACCGGTGAGACTGTGCATTCCGTCGTAATAGGCAGTCTAAAGGATCTGGGCAGGAAATCGGAGAAGCGTGCGGACTGGGAGCAGTCAGTCAGGGATGAGATTGACAACAAGGTGGAGCAGAGAAGCCTCTGGCGGCTAAACATAAGGAATCTGTCGCTATATGCTTCAAATTTCGGCTCTACAGGCCAGGGAAAAGGTTTTGGAAATGTAGGTGAATCACGTCTGAGTACGGAAAATCAGAACAACATAAGGGGATCAGCGAATATCGTTTCTGAATTTTACTATGGCCCTTATCGTGCGGATCTCAGTGTATATGCTGATTATGGCAAGTCTGTTTATCCGTCATACACCTCGGAAAGTACGGACAATCTTCTTTTTGAGGGTCAGGGAACGTACAGGTGGAGGACATTCAACGGCAAGCTGGGGTCGCTTTCATTAGGCCCTTTCGCCTCGGCAGGGTGGGAAACCGAGTTTACAAGGAACAAGGATTCAAACCGCAGGCGGATATTGCGTGGAAAGGGCGGCATGAAGCTGTTCGAGGGCAATTACATAAAGGAATTTTACGCCGGTATGACGCTGGAGCAGAATTATACGGATTCCCCGTACTATACGAAGTTTGCCGCTGAAACTGGTTATAGGTTTGAGTTCAAGATTCCAAAAACCACGTTCCTGATGTCTTCAAATGGCTCATACAGACGTTTCGCACGCAGCCACAATGATACAAGGTCAGACCTGCTTGACCGTCTGGAAATAAATGCCACGCTGTCAACAAGCCTTTACAAGAACCTGTCTCTTGATATTTTTGCGAAATGGCTTTATGCCACTGGCAAGAAGATAACTGGTTTCGGCAGCAGCACCGAGACAGGGGCCTCGATATCCTACAAGCAGCTTTTCAAACTGAAAAAATAATTACCTCAATTGCTAATTGCTCATTGCTAATTGATAATTGATAACAAAAAAAGCCGCCCGCAGGCGGCTTTTTTAATAACCAGTTCCAGGACTAGATATGTATCTCGTCCAATGCCTTGCGGAAGTCCTTCGCGCTGGCAAAGCGTTTTTCCGGCTCAAACGCAAGGCATTTCTCTATGAGCGAATCTATGGATTTTGGCAATCCTGGCACGCAATGCGATACCGGCTCGTAGAAGCTGCGTTCCTTCTCGCTATAGAAATCCGGCCCGTGGAAAGGCAGTATTCCCGTCAGGGATTCATATATGCACACGCCGAGCGAATATATGTCCGAACGTACCGAGGATTCTCCCTTTTCCTGTTCGGGAGCCATATATGCGGGAGAGCCTACTATTTCCTTGTTGCCGGAATTTACCTTGGCCTCTATCGCGCGTCCTGACAGTCCGAAGTCCGTCACCTTCACATATCCTTCAGCCGTGAGCATTATGTTTGAAAGTTTGAGATCCCGGTGCACGACACCTTTGCCATGAGCGTATTCCAAGGCCTTGGCAACCTCCTCGTAAATGCTCTTTACCCTGTTGAAGGACATTCTTATATCCTTGCTCAATACTGTGTCAAGCGTTCTGCCCTCAAGGTATTCAAACACGAGGAACACGTCTTCGTTTTCCTCAAATATCGTATATATTTCAACAATGTTCGGATGATGGAGCAGTGCGACGGTGCGGGCTTCCTCCAGGAAACGCTGTTTTTCCCGCTCATCCATCTTTATCTCCTCATTCATTTTCTTGATTGCCACCTTGCGGCCCAGGGACTTGTCTACGGCAAGATACACCTTGCCCATCGCTCCCTCTCCTATCTTTTTCTCAATCTTGTATTTGCCTGTGGCAACGCCCTCATAGAATACGGAGGGGGGGAGTGAGCCTTTTTGCACATTGCCACCCTGTGTGGCATTATGCTTGTCATGTCCCCTGCCATTCTGACCAGAAAGCAGATGTGCCAGTCCTACCGCGATGAAAGTTCCTCCTACCAGCATGAACACGAGCAGCATTATGTAATGTCCCATAGGGCCGACTGAATTGTCCTGTACCTCGCTGCCAAGATCTGCTGCCTGCGTGGTCTGTACTTCTGCGGAGAATCCAGGTACTCTTGCACCGTATTGGGCAAGCGCGTCCTGATACTTTCTGCTGTAATTGTCATTCAGGGCAGCCGCCTGCTTGTAGTCTTCAAGCATTTGCTTGTAATCGCCCTGTTTTTCCGCTGCCACTCCGTGATTGAACCACGCCTCAGCATAATTGGGATTTATGTCAAGGGCGGTATCTGCATCTGCCGCGGCTTCAGCGGCCTTCCCACTCTGATTCAGGGCGCTGGCACGCAGATTTAACGCATGTGTGTTCGTCTTGTCATTCTCTATGATATATGTCGTATCCCTTATAGTGTCATCATATTTCCCCATTGCGTAGGATGCGGCGGCCCTTTCCAGGTATGCGTCTATGTTTGTTGCATCCTTCTCAATTGCAAGCGTGGCGTATGAAATGGCACCGTCATAATCCTTCATGCGGTTTTTTGCCTGTGCGGTCTTTGAGAAATTCTTTGATTTGGCATAATCTGTTGTAATGCTGCTGTCTGGAATATTCATGGATTTTGCTTTTCCAGAAAGATCTGCCGCTGTATCACTTGCCGCATCGCGTATCTGTGTCTTCAATCCAAATTGACGTCTTATCTCATTTATTGAGGCAACTGTCTTTACGGATTTTTCCGGCTTGCGGCTTTCTATAAGCAGGGAAAGCAGTCTCGCGGATTCGTCCTGTGGATTGATCTCAACGGCCTTGTTCACGTCTTCAATAGCACCTTTCCTGTTATTGAGGGCGCTTCTGGCCATTGCCCTTGTCTTGTATGCGTTGGGATCGTTCTTGCTCAATCCTATTGCCCTTGTGGCGGCACGTTCAGACCCCTTGTAGTCGCCAGCGTCAAAGTAAAGTGAGGCCGCGGCAAGCTGCATTTTCTGCTTTGTAGGGAAATATTCCTCTGCCTTTTCAACAGCCTCGTGGAAAGCCTTCTTGTTGCCTTTTTTTGCGGCAGTGTATGCTGGAACTAGTGTAAGTATCGGGTTAAGCTCCACAGGTTTTCCACCATTGGTTATGACCTGTGCGGAAGTTCCAGGCTTCGGGGGTACAAGAATGCTGTTGTTGTCAGGATGTCCGTGAGACGGTTTCTGCGGCTTTGCGGCTGATGTTGAACCAGTTATGTCATCCTTTGCCGGTGAGCCTGTCTGAACATTGTCTTTTGGATCTGATATGCTTACAGGAACAGCTGGCATAGGCAGTGGGGGACGGGGGGAATATCCAGGCCTTACAGGAAGGCTGTCAATGGAACGCATGTCCTGGCTGTCGCCCTCCTCCGGCTTGAAAAGACCGTATCTGCCAAAACCTTTCACTATCCTGTAATGTCTGTCATCAAATGGGCCTTGCTGTCTTGCGGCCTTGTAATAGGCAATTGTTTTTGAAATCTTTTCAGGATGCTCGTCTTGGAACTTGTCAAGTTTGCCCACATCGGTCTTGTCCAGAATGTTTACTATAGCCTCTGCGACCCTTGATGGATCGGCATCCAGGAGAAGGTCAAACAATTTTGACTCAAAAATCTCACTGTCGCTCATCTTGGATATGTCCGGGAGAAGATCCTTGTTGTCCTCCGCAGATGTAGCAGGCAGTGCCACGTCTGGGACAGGAGCGGTCTCGCCGTCTTGCGTTGCTGCCGTATCATTGCCTTTCGTAGTCCCAGCATAGGCCTGATACGGTACTGACAGGGCGTAAAATGCGAATATCGCTATAATGTAGGTAAATGGCTTGAACATAGCTATCCTCTCGGTATCAATAATACCTCTAATAATATAATATTTACAATAAGTGAATATGTCAAGGGACNNCAGGCTTTTTGCTAAAAAAAGCCTGTTTTTGCTGTTTTTTTACGAAAAATAAATGATTTTTCTTATTTTCCGCAACATTTCTTGTATTTTTTGCCACTTCCGCATGGACATGGATCATTGCGTCCTATTTTTGGCTGTTCGCGGTGAAATGTCTTTACCTCAACAACATCTCCACCTTTGAGTATCTCGGGATGCTTCATAACCCATTTCTTTACCGCCTTGTCGTCATTTACGTCAACACCGGCCTCAATCAGCTTGCGGTAAATGCGTATTATCATAGCCTTTTGCTCCGGCTGATTTGCCTGTTTGAAAATATCAGGCGAGATCGCGTTTATTTCCGCCTCAAGTTCCTCATCTGTCTTTTCGGAAATGGGCTTGTCGTTTTTCGGCACGGCCTTTTCTGCTTCTTCCTTTTTTTCCTGTCCTGTTATTTTTTTTATGAAATTCCAAGCCATATAACTATCCTTCCTTTGTTNNNCCTCATAAATGAACCCGACATGCCAGTTCTGAATGATGCGGGAGCATTGCCGCCCACATTGTTTGTTTTTGTTCCAAACGGGAAAACTCCTTTTCCACCCTTTCTGTTTTTCGCCATATAAGCAAAATGAAATTTTAAAATGAATTACCTCAATTGCTAACTGCTCATTGCTAATTTCTAATTTCCAAATAATCGCCCGGAAAAGGTGATTATTTGAACTTGTCCTTCAGATAGCATGCAAGGGCTATTGAGTTCAGCTTTGTCTCCGGAGAATCCGCCCTGGACGGCAGTATCACCGGAATGTTGACACCGGTGAGCAATGATGCGTTCCTTATTCCCTTTCCGAATAAGCAGATACTTTTGTACATCACATTTGCCGCGTTCAGATCCGGCAGTAGTGCAAGGTCAAGATCACCGGGGACTTGAGCATTCCTTATGCCTTTTTCCTCGGCAGCCGTTTTGGAAAAGGAAATATATGTATCGTAAGGGCCTTCAACGACGCAGTTCTTGATTTTTCCTTCCTTGTTCATTTTGACAAGTTCCACGGCATCCAGGGTGCTTTGTATTTTCGGACTGGGCTTTTCCACCGCGCATACTACGGCAACTTTTGGCGTTTCCACTCCCAATGCACGGAGAATATCGACGGAATTTTCTATTATTTTCGCTTTCTGCTCCAATGTCGGGGCAGGGCATACGGCCACGTCGCTTATCACGAACATCTTGTGATAATTTTCTGTCTGGAAAAGGGCGAAATGGCTTAAAAGGTTTCCTTCCGGGAATGCGTGGGACTCCTTTCGGAGTATTGCCCTCATGTACCATTTTGTGTCAACCAGTCCCTTGACGAGGAAGTCCCCTTTCCCGGCCTTGACCAGGTCTACTGCCAGATTGCACATATCGGCACAGAGTTTGTCGGTATCTTCATATCCGCTTTTGTCAATTATTTCAAAGCCTTCAAGGCAAAGTCCGGCCTTTTCGGCCTGCTCCCTTACCTCTTTTTCCGGGCCTATGAGTATTCCGCCGGAAATCAGGCCTTCTTTCTGTCCATCGCGGCAGGCTTCCAGCACTTCCATATTGTTCGCTCCAGGTATGACAATCCTGTTCGCCTGTCCTCGTACGGCATCGTAAAGCTCATCAAAATTCTTGAACATATATTCTCCGTTTTAACGTTCCAATTTAGCAATGCGAAATCAGAAAAAAAGATTTTCCTAAATTGCTAATTACTCATTGCTAACTGCTCATTGTAAAAACTGAAAATTACTTTTCAGTTTTTACTTATACTCCTTTACAATTTTTGGATTGTTCAAGGCTCTTTCCGCCTGTACGCGGAGAGCTGTCATCTCGTCGCCACCGGGGTAGACAAGAACCTGGTCTGCCATCCAAGATGTGCGTCTTTTTACCTCGTCCATAAGGAATTTGCTGTGGGCAAGGCCGCCTGTAAGTATTACGGCGTCTATAGGCTCTCCGGCAAACATCGCGCCAAGGGCGCATATCTCGCGGCTCATCTTGTATGCCATTGCGATAAGTACCCTTTTTGCCTCTTCCCTTGACACCTTCTTCGGGTCAAGACCGCTGCCGGGCTTTACGTTTCCTGTGGCAATATAATCCTCTATTGCCGCACAGTCCGACGTGCCGGTATAGGCAATCAGTCCACCTTTTCCACGCACCTTCTGGTACATTTCCTGGAACGTGTATTTGCCGCTATAGCACAATCTGACGAGCGGACCTACCGGGACAGTCCCAGAACGCTGCGGTGTGAATGGGCCTTCGCCGTCCAGGGCATTGTTTATGTCTACCACGCGTCCGTTCTTATGTGCTCCGACGGAAACTCCGCCTCCGGCGTGCATTATTATGAAATTACATTCCTCGTATGGCTTGCCGACTGCCGCTGCGGCATGTCTTGCAACGCGTTTCTGATTCAATGGATGGAACAACGGCGTGCGGGGATTTTCCGGCATTCCGGAATATTTGGTAAAGAACTCCATTTCATCAGCCACGGGAGGATCTGCTACAAATGCCTTCGCACCTGTCTGTTTTGCAAAATAGTCTGCCAATATTCCTGCGAGGTTTATCGGATGGTCTCCTGAAACTCCCGCACGGAGATCCCTGATTACACCTTCATTTACCTCGTAGACACCGCTTTCAACCGGTTTTACGAGTCCACACAGTCCTATGAAGGCATCCACTTCCTTCATATCAACATGGTTTTCCTCAATGGTCTTTAAAATAAGTGTCTTGCGAAATTCAAACTGATCCGTTGATCGTTTGTGTTCAAACTGTTTTAAATCTTCCGGTGAATAACGCACGGTTTTATGGAAAATTTCCTTTTCCCCTTTGAAATAGCTTATCTGATCCGACGTAGAGCCGGGATTTATTACCAAAATGTTGTATTCCATGTCTAGCCTCTTAAATTTAAAATAAGGTTTGGCGGCGTTATGCCTTATAAAAGAATTGTAATAAATAATCAGGCAGTGTTTCAAAAAAAAGAAGAAAAAAATGTGTTGTTTTAAGCAGTTTGATTAATTCTGTTGCCAAATATGTTAAAATTATTTATATACTATATATGGCTTTGCTGCGGTGTTTCCGCAGAACTTTTTTATTTGAAGGCAGACAATATGGCCAGTACATTAAGAAGACTTTTTTCATTGTTTATTGTTTTGGCAGGCATCGCTATATTCTCAGCAACAGCTTATGCCGACGAGATAGAATTTTCAGACTTGCAGACCACGGGGGAAGGATCGGCATCATTGACGCTGTCCTGGTCTGGCAGTGAGGCAAAATACAGGATATCATATTATGAGGAAGGACAATCTGCTACGATAGTGGATAATGTTCCAACCAACTTTTGGTATCTCAATGGATTGCATGCGAATGCCAGGTATTATTTTACAATCCAGGATAAAGATGGTAATCCTCTTACCAGTGAGATTTCAACCTTTACACTTGCAGCTCCTGTAAGTGCAAGCCTGAATACAGCCACAAACGTATTCCAATGGACTGATTCCGCAAATTATCCAGCCTCGGCGTACAGGCTTACATATTCCAAGAAGTCGGATTTGTCAGATGCCACTGTGGTTGACAATATTGTTGAGAAAAATTCTGGGACAATCTCACTTGACTATAATACGATGTATTATTACAAGGTTGAGCCAAGGAACGGTGCTGGCGTATATAATGAGGACGGCGAGGTTGTGCCCGTAGGCAATACAATGACATTGCCGTACAAATTGCAGAATTTCGCTGTTTCAGACCGTGATCCTGTTTCCGTATCTCTGACATGGGACATATCACCTATAGAAAAGGAAAGAGGTATCCATTACATAATTGAGGCATCCACGGATGATTTTGCAAGTATATTTTCCTACAAGCAGGTTGCCACGACGGAGACAGGTACGACCATTACTGCCCTTTTGCCCAACAAGGAATACAAGTTCAGGGCCAGGGCGGTCAATTCGGAGGGGGGATATTCCGTTTCGGATATAATTGAAGGCGTGTGGACATTGTCCCCGAATATAAATACTGGTGGTGATTCCTTGTCATTTGATACCACATGGGGAAGCATAACCGCGAATATACTGACACCTTTGTCATTGCAGGATTGTGCGAAATATCGTCTTGAAGTATCTACAGATGGATTTACTTCTAAACATGATACGACAGTTGACAATTCTGATGCCGGAACTATAAGCATTACTGTCGGAGGATTGCCGTATACAACCCAATTTGCCGTCAGAATTATCACTATTAATGAACATGACGATGAGAATATAACTGATTTGGATCCTATAACTACTGGCAATGTGGGTGCTCCTGAAAATATAGATATAGTGGAGATCGGAACTACCTCGTTTACTGTTCAGTTTGACAGCAAGTCTCCTGCTCCCACTTATTATTCGTTGCGTGTGAAAGAATATGGTGGTGAATTTGAAACGAAATATTCTTCTCCAAACATAACTCCCAAATACAATCTTCCAGATTATACTGAGAGGATAGTGGTTCCTTCAGGGTCTCTTGAGGAAAACAAGGAATACTGCGTGGAAGTTGATGCCATTTATGGTTCGGAGGTTCAGACGGCAAACGCATGTACTGATCCTGACCCACAAAAAAACAAACACCATTACACACTTCCCAAGACTGTAGAAGATTTTGCTGTTGGACAGGTATGGTATTCCAGTATGTCTGTGACATTCACAGATCCAAATGATCCTACGGCTAATTTTATTCTAGAGGTTTCACCATATTCTAATTTCTCATCCGAAACAATAACTGTTCCTTGCTCTGGCTCGGAAGGAAAATGTGATACTCCTTCCAGTCTTTTGCCAAATGAACAATACTTTATACGCGGGGCCATAGTAAATGAGGAAGGAAATGGAACAGCTTTGGAGACAAGTACCATAACATTGGCCTTGCCACCTGTGCTTGATTCTTCAATTTCCACTACTGCTGACACAATATTCGCTACATTTTCTCCCGGAGGAAATCCTGAGCATACAAGATTCCGTATAGAATGTTCAACTTACACTGATTTTAGCTATATCAGGGAGGATACCGCCGGTTTGAATGAAAAGGAAATAGAAGATACGGTTTCTACTTTTACCCTTGTATGTTCCAATCTTTATACAAGCACGGAATACAATGTACGGGTTGTTCCCATAAACAAGGGATCGGTAGAAAGTCCTCATCCCCTTATGCTGGGAACCGCGTCAACACTATCTCCCAAGCCGGATGCATACGATGAGTATACTGGGCATTATACGATGACAGATAGTACTATAACCGTGGCATGGCCTATGACATATAGCGGTACTCCCTATCCTGACAGCACCAGATACCGTATAAAGATGTTCAATTCGGAGGAGGATTGTTCAAGCGGAGACAATGTTCTTGGTTCAACAATCACTACAGGCGGAACTGCCGTGTTTGGTGGGCTTGCCTCCAATAAGACCTATTATTTCTCCCTGGCCGTATGCCATAGCGATAATCCTATGACGGTATGCGATGATGACAGCCAGTCTAAAACTGTATCAATGCCTTCCGCCATAACGGATCCTTCCGTACCTGTGCTTGGCGATATAATCTTTAGCGATGTCGGACTCAACAACTACACTCTTAACTGGCAGTATGGGAACAATGCCGAAGGCACTAGTTTTGAGGTTTACACCTCTTCCGTCTGTATAGAGGATCTGGTTGATCATGCCATTGAGCATTGCCACAACACCCCACAGGGATGCGTTGATGGCTGGGATGATTTTGTAAGCGAATGTTATGTGTCTTCCGGAACGGCCATAGGTACTTCTCACAAATTTGGGGATCTTTTCCATGGCGAGGAATACGCAGCCATCATAAGGACGCAGTCAAGAAGGGATGCCTCATTGGTGACTGACTTCATTGTTGCCGGATCAACGGTAACAATGGCATCAAGCGGGGAACAGATATTGGAACGTTCAAGAGACAATGAGATATCTGTGCCAACGGACTATGGAGACATAAGCCTTTTTGTCCCGGCATACAGTCTTTCCGTACCTATTGCCGTAAACATGATTCCTATGTTTGACAAGGATTTTGACGAATATTCCAAGGCAAAGAATGTTGGGGGCATGAGGCTTTCCGCAACAGGGGTAGGTATTGGAATCAATCCCACGGAGTTTTACAAGACCACCGTGTATGACATCAGCAGACCTCTTTACATAACACTGTATTACAGGGATCACGACCTTGACATAAAACCTGTCATATACTCCAATCCCGGATATTCCGCCGTGGCAAGATATCCCATGGGGGCGACATCTCCAATAGATTCCGACATACGTCAAAAACTTGTCCTTGCCTATTATGATGAGATTTCAAAAACCTGGAATCCTGTAGATTCCGAATCCATAACCGATACCTCTACGGGAATTGACCGTTATGCGATAAAGGCGAAAATATGGAAACTGGGAACATATCAGATTATGCAGCCATATCAGGTCGCAGATGCTGGAAAAGTGCTGATTTATCCCAATCCTTACAAGCCAAGCACAAATGGCGGTTATGTGAATTTTGCCAACCTGCCTGACATGGGCAATGGTTGCAAGATAAAGATATACACTTTCCTCGGAGAGCTTGTTCAGGAAATCAGGTCTGTCGGTTCTTCCACATCATGGGATGGACGCAACAAGGCAGGTAAGAATGTCGCAAGCGGCATATACATTGTCTATATACAGTCCAATGATGACAAGTCTGTTAACAAGATCTTCAAGCTGGCCATAGAGAGATGACCTATGAATAAAAGGAACATTAAATTATCTATATTGGCAGTTCTTTTCGCAGTGCCTTGTGTTTTTCCGCATTCTGTCAAGGCATCGGATAAGGAGGCAGGCACCAAGACGGCGCAGTTCCTTAAAATGGCTTCGGGAGCGAGAGCCGCGGCAATGGGCGAGGCCTTTACCGCCGCTGCTGACGATGCGTTTGCCCTGGACTGGAATCCAGCGTCTGTCACAAACATTCCTTACAGATCCGTAGCCTTCATGCATTCACTGTATCTTGCGGACACATCCCTGAGCTATCTGTCTTATGGTGAGAATACTGGTGATATGGGTTCGTGGAGCATTGCTGCGAAATATATGAATTACGGATCTATGGAGAGTACGGATGAGCATGGATTGTCTGCCAAGGATATGTCCCCATTTGATCTCGCCGTAAGCATAGGATTCTCATGTTATGTCACCGGATTCAACAAGGATCCGGAGGAACGCTTCATAATGGGTGCTGCCGGCAAATTCATATCGTCCAGGATTGAGGATTCGGATAATACCTTGTCTGCTGACCTGGGCATATTGTCCCCATGGTTCTTTGGCAGGCATTTCCGTATCGGATTGTCAGGACAGAATCTCATAGGCTCAATGCGTTTTGACAAGGAAAAGAGCGACCTTCCCATGATACTCAGGGCCGGCACTATAACACGTATCGGCAGCAATTTCGCGATTACCGCGGATGCGATTTATTACAATGATTATGACACGGTATATGCCGCTGGCGGGGAGCTTGTATTGAACCCTGCCACAACAACCGAGATAGCGATACGGGCCGGATACAATACCCGCAACAAGGATGAGCATGTAAAGGGATCTTCAAACATATCCATGGGTGGAGGATTCAGGTTTAACGACATATATTCGCTTGACTATTCCTATTCACCATTTGGAGACCTGGGGAACGTACATCGTTTTTCACTATCCATAAACTTCAAGAGACCTGTTGAAATAAAGAAACGCCGCAGAGGCACATAATGGTTTTAAAATCAAAAATACCATTGCCCTTGATTTGCAGCCTGAATCTTATGGCAATGGTTTTTTACGGCAATTTTGCAAGCAAGAGATAATAAAAAATGACACAGTTGATAGAGGCATTAAAGAGCGAGCGTGGCAGAAGGGCAGGCGTGGCAGTTCTGATGGCCGGATTGTCCGCGATGTTCTTCTTTCTGGGATATGAGTTTGTCCGTTCCCCAATAGAATCAATTTTCCTTAAATACTGGGATGCCACCTACAAGCCTTACGCGGTGGCATTTGTCCCTGTCATGATGGCAATCCTTATCTATGGATATGGAATGTTACTGAGCCGTCTTGGTGCCAAGAGATCCATGCTTCTGAGTATGCTGATAAGTTCCATTGTACTGCTGCTGTCATGGATGTTTCTTGACAAGGCCGGGAAATGGCTTGTATTCATTGTACTTATATTCAAGGAATCCTATTCCGTGGTTATTTGCGAGCAGTACTGGTCATTCATAAACAGCACTCTCAAGGACGACGAGAGCAAGATTTTCAATGGCCCTGTGGCCGGAATTTCCGCATTGGGCCCCCTTATCGGAGGCTGGATAATCGCCCATTATGCGGCAAGACTGGGAACTGATCATTTCCTGCTTTTTGCCGCATTGAGCATATTGCCGGCATATATTCTGGCAAAACTTGCATACGAGCGTGCCGGAGAGCCAAAACCTGCTGAAGACGAGAAATCCGGCAAAAAAGGCCATCTGCATTTGAGTTTGCTTTGGGAAAACAGGACGGTGATGTTCATTGCGATGATAATATTCTCCACGCAGGTCGTGGGAACATTGCTGGATTTCCGCTGGTCGCAGCTGGTGCAGGGTGCGATCCCATCTGTAGACGAGAGAACCGCTTATTTTGGCAGTTTCTGGATGAAGGTAAATATCTTCTCGTTCACAATGCAGTTTTTCCTTACGCCAATCATTCTTAAAAACGTCAGCCGCCGACTGGTGCTTATAATCGTACCGGCAATACATGTAATTACCTGCGTGGCCTTGCTGTTTGTGCCTACTCTTGGCGTCGCGGCCTGTGCGTATATGCTTTTCAAGGGAATTGACTATTCCCTGTACCGTGCCACAAAGGAAACGCTTTATGTGCCGCTTCCCTACGACGTGCGTTTCCGTGCGAAGCAGATAGCGGATGCGTTCATGTACCGTTTCGCAAAGGGTGCTACGGCTACGATTCTTTCCGTCCTTGGATTGAATGGCATAAGGGCTTTGCCGGGCTTCTTCCCCGGGGTTTCCGCCCTGTTTGCCGCTATATGGCTGGGACTTAGCTTTCCACTTACAGCAAATGAGGATAAGATAAGGGAAAAGCGGAATAAGTAAGGAAACGTGGAAAAAGAAACTTTTTGCACGTTTCCAATGAGCAGTTAGCAATTAGCAATGAGTAATTGTGGAAAAACCTTACTTATAAGATCGGTTTAATTTCCCGTAGTAAGATTAGTTCTGATGGAAACAAAGGATTTTGTCTGAATACGGATTTTATCTGAATATCGTTGCAAAATAATGAAAATGTCCGCACAATGTACTTGCATTGTGCGGACATTGTATTTACAAATGATGCAAACTTATTTCAAGCCGGAAATACGCATAAATTCCTGAACTTCCTCATTTTTTGAATTACGGAAAATTTCCGGCGAGGAACATTCAACAAACTTCCCTCCGTACATCATGGCCACCTTGCTGGATATTTCAAGTGCCAGTTTCAGGTCATGCGTGACTATTACGGAAGTGACTCCCAGCTTGTCGCGCATATCTGTTATCATGTCCTTTACCATTCCCGTCATAACAGGGTCAAGACCTGTGGTGGGTTCGTCGTAAAGTATGTATTTTGGCTCAACCGCTATAGAGCGTGCCAGTGCTACGCGTTTTTTCATTCCGCCGGACAGCTCGGCAGGTTTTAGATGTTCAACATCCTTTAGACCGACAAGGGCCAGTTTCTCTTTTACAATTCTTGGATAATCGCATTTTGGTATGTCTGTCAGGTATTTTAGCCCGAATGAGACATTTTCAAAAACGTTCATGCTGTCAAACAACGCGCCTTCCTGAAATAGATAACCGAATTTCCTGCGTATCCTTGCCAGACGGAACTCGTCAGTTGTTGAGGCTATATCTTCGCCATCTACCAGTATCTCGCCGGAATCCGGATCAAGCAGTCTTATAAGGCATTTTATGAATGTGCTTTTTCCCGTGCCTGATGGGCCGATTACGCTGAAAAGATCCCCATCATTGATTGTAGCACACATATTGGCAAGTATATGCCTTTCCCCGAATGACTTGCAAACGTTTCTGACCTCAATCATAATCCCACCGCCACCAGCATTGACGAGACGAAATAGTCCAGCACCAGCACAAGTACCATGCTCACTACAACTGCCTCCGTCGTGGATTTGCCTACGCCTTCCGCACCACCCGTCGTTTTCATTCCCTTGTAGCACGACACCATTGCTATCATGAATGCGAAGAAATAGGATTTGACATATCCGTGCAGGAAGTCCTTGAATTTGAGGGACACCGTTATGTCGTCAAAATACTGCGTAGGGGGAATGGAAAGCTGGCTTGATCCGACGAGGCATCCACCAGCAATGCCTATGAAATCAGCAAAAATCACCAATACCGGCAGTGTAAGCAGGAATGCGGCAAATCTAGGCACAAGCAGATACCGGCTTGGATTTGTACCAAGCGTGTACAACGCGTCAATCTGCTCGGTCACCTTCATTGTTCCTATCTCGGCGGTGACCACCGCACCGGCACGTCCTGCCACCACTATGGCGGTAAGGACAGGTCCCAATTCCTTTACAAGTGCGAATGCCACGATTGTGCCGACGTAAAGCGGCTCATTGAACAGGCTGCGCGTGGTCTGTCCCATTTGCAGGGCAAGGACCATTCCCGTGAAAAAACTCGTAAGGGCCGTCACCAGGAATGAATCCACGCCTATCTTGACTGACTGTTTTGATATTTCCGAAAATTCCGGCCTGCTTCTCAATGCCCAGAACATTGCGGACTTGAACATAAGGAAGCAGCTGCCGAGCGTTCCGGCTATATGAATGAATAATTTTCCTATTTCTCCAAAAATCTTGCCTAGCATGGTTGAATCCGGGATTTGCTAATTGTCCTTGTATATTCTTGGCACCCTTTCGGATATGCCTGTGAATATCTCATAAGATATTGTTCCTGCCTTTTCCGCCAGCTCGTCGGCGGTTATTTCCTCATTGCCCTGTTTGCCGAGCAGTACGGCTATTGTGCCTATCCTTGCTTCCGGCACGTCGGTAATGTCTGCCATGATCATATCCATTGTCACCATGCCGGTTATGCGGCAGCGTTTTCCGCATATAAGCACCTCTGACCTGTTTGAAAAGGCACGCCGGTATCCGTCGGCATATCCCACTGGCAGCGTGGCTATACGCATTGGACGTGGGGCGATGAAAGTCCTGTTATAGCTTATTGAAGTGCCTTCCCTTACGTTCTTTATGAATACTATGCGGCTTTTCCATGTCAGTGCCGGGGTGAATCCATCTGCAAGTCCGTAGGATGCGATTCCTGGACGCACTATGTCAAATTTGGCCTCCGGACAGTTCAAAAGGCCAGCTGTCGCCGAGATATGGCATAACAGGCTTCGTTGCCCGATATTTTCCAATTCCTTTTTTGTTTCTTGGAAAATGTGCAGCTGCCTCTGTGTGTATTCGCTGTCAAGTCCGGCACTTGAAAAATGTGTATATATGCCGTCTATATGCACATATTCCGAGTGTGAGAGCATTTTGTAAATCCGTATCGCGGCAGGACGACGAGCCCCTATGCGTCCCATTCCTGTTTCCAGTTTTATATGGCAGGAAACGTGTTTCTTCAGCTTGTCGGCAGCCTGTATGAGCTGCCTGGCCATGTCCGGGCTGGCTACTGTTATTGTAAGTCTGTGCCTTATCGCCGCGATTATTGTTCTGAACGGATAAAGACTTCCCAATACGAGGATTGGCAATCTTATACCGCTTTTGCGTAAGGCCGCACCTTCCTCAACCGAGGACACTCCCAGATATGAGACCAGCTTTTCCCTTTCTGCCATTTTCGCGACGGCGGTCGCACCATGGCCATAAGCGTTTGCCTTGACAATGAACAGCAGTTCCGCAGGTGCTGCCAGTGTTTTCAATCTTTTGAGATTTTTCCTTATAGCCCCAAGGCTAATCTCTGCCCATGTCGGGCGATAAAGAAGCTCTACCATGATAAATCCTCAATACACCGCTTCCTCACCGGGCAGAGGGGCCATAGCGGCTTCCATGCTGGGGGCGGGGTTTTCAAACCTTGTGCAGTCCTTTATGAATGTCATATCCACTTCCCCGACTGGGCCGTTCCTTTGCTTGGCAACTATTAGCGTGGCCTTTCCTTCCAGTGTCGGATCTGTGCGGTTATAGTATTCCTCTCTATGTATGAGGCATACCACGTCGGCATCCTGCTCTATTGAGCCGGAATCACGCAGGTCGGAAAGCTGTGGCTTGTTCCCGCTACGGGATTTGTCCTCGCTCTTACGGTTCAATTGTGCCAGTGCCACCACGGGAATATCCAGGCTACGGGCAAGATCCTTCAGCAGTCGGGAGGTTTCAGCTACCTCCTGCTGGCGGCTTTCGCTCTTGAATGCCGGGCGTACCAGTTGCAGGTAGTCAAGCATTACCATTCCAAGTTTCTTTCCCTTGCCCTTTAGTTCCGTCATCAGCTTGCGTGAGCGGTTTCTTATATCCAGAATTGTAAGGCTGGTGGAATCATCTATGTACAGATCCGACATGGATAGCTTGTCGGCGGCGGCGGTTATCTTGCTCCACATTTCCCGCTGGAATGATCCCTTTCTTGCCCCTCGCCAGTTTACCCTTGCGGCAGAGCATATAAGCCTCTGATATATGGAGATGCGGTTCATTTCCATTGAGAAGAATGCCACAGGGACCTTGTGTTCAACGCAGGCATTGTATGCGATGTTCAGGGCAAGTGCTGTCTTGCCCATGCTGGGACGAGCCGCAAGGACAATCATTTCCGAATTCTGGAATCCTCCGGTCATGTCGTCGAGACGTGTAAATCCTGTTGGAACGCCTGTGATGTTGGAACGCTGGGTAAGATACTGTTCCATTTTCTCAATTGTCTCATTTGCAAGATCCGCCGGATTGCAGAATCCCGTGGTCGCGGTCTGCTGTGATACGGCCAATACCTGTGCCTCGGCGTAATCAGTTATGTTTTTGACATCGTCCTCGGCGGAATAGGATTTTTCTATAACGTCAGTTCCAACCCGTATCAGCTTGCGTAGCTGCGACTTGTCCTTGACGATTTTCGCATAGGCCTGAGTATGGGCGGCAGTTGTCACCTTGTCTATAAGCTCCGCCAGATACTGTGTTCCGCCGAGCTGTTCCAGACTGCCAGTCCTGTTGAGTTCTTCCTGCAATGTTATTATGTCTACGGGTATTCCCCGCAGGTTCATATCCCTAAGTGATGAGAAAATCTGCTGGTTTCTAGGACTGTAGAAATCCTTGCTATCCAGATATCCTATTACCGTTTCCAATGCTTCCCTTTCTATAAGCATAGCACCGAGGACTGCCATCTCGGCCTCATCGGAATGGGGGGGGATTTTGTCAACTCTTTCAGCCATTATGTGATCTCCATTTATTATTATATAATTTTCAGTTTTGCATTATGAAATCAGAATTTGCTTTTTTCATAAGGAATTTCCACAATTGCTCATTGCCAACTGCTAATTGGAAACGCGGAAAAAGTACCTTTTTCTGCGTTTCCTTAGGAGATATTTAAAAAAATAAAAAGGCGGTATCAGCACGATACCGCCCTTTCAGACAAGGTTTTGATATTCTTATCTTACTGCTGGCTTAATGCGGAAACAGCTACCTTTACCGTTGCCTTTATGTCAAATTTCAGGGCTATTTCCACTTCGTAATTGCCAATGGCCTTGATTGATTCGGCCATGCGGACATTGTCCTTGGTTATCTGAATGTCCTTCTCGGCGAATTTCTTTACGATGTCGCTCTTTGCGACTGATCCGAACATGACTCCTTCCTCGGAAACCTTGCGTGCGAAGGACAGTGTCATCTCGGATATCTTCTTCGCCTTCTCCTGCAATTCGGCATTGATAGCGGCAGCCTTCTTCGCGCGTCTTTCCGCGCTGTTCTGCCATGCCTTTATCGCACCGGGGGTGGCGATTTCCGCTAAGTTGCGGGGAATAAGGTAATTGCGGGCATAACCGTTCCTTACTACCTTTACCTCGCCGGAGCGGCCCAGATTCTCAATATCTTGTTTCAATATTATTTTCATTATGCTTGCTCCGATTATTTGCTATAGGGCATCAATGAAAGATTGCGGTTAATCTTTATTGCCCTTGTTATCTGGCGCTGATGCTTTGCGCATGTGCCTGTAATACGGCGGGAAAGGATCTTTCCTGTGTCTGTGCAAAAGCTTCTGAGCACTGGAATCTGCTTGTAGTCAATCACGTCAACGTGTTCGGCACAAAGCCTGCACACTTTTCTGCGTGATCCGAAATGCCTGCGTCCAGCCGGACGGCGTGGCGAAGCAGATGCCGGTTTAGCAGCCGGCTGCTCTGTTTTTACGGCCTCCTGGTTCTGTGAGGCCTGTTCATTGTTTTCCATTGTACTTTCTCCTGAAAAAAACTGACAGATTCGCGTAAGGATTACGTTAGACTGAAGTCGTTCTTAGAACGGAACTTCCTCCAGGCCGCCGCTGTCATCCTTGAACTCTTCTGCCTGGGAAGATGTGTTCCCTACGGAAGAATCACCCTGTTCAATGTTTTCTCCAAAGAACAGGAACTGTATATGACGGGCATTTACGCGCAATGTCTTGCGTTTCTGGCCTGATTTGTCAGTGTACTCCGATGATACCAGGTTTCCCTCCACGAGAACCGGGCTTCCCTTGCGGAGCTTGTCTTTACAGCGGTCGGCCATTGGGCCCCACACGCTTATGGGGACGAAAACGGTATTGTCTTTCCATTCTCCGGATGCCGGATCCTTGTATCTGCGGTTTACGGCTATGTCAAAGGATGTGACTCCCTGCCCCTTGTTGGTGAACCTTTGTTCAGGATCCCTCGTAAGGCGGCCTGACAAGCAGACATAATTCATTTCTGGTAGCTTTATATCCATTCTCGTCTCCGTTTGCCGTCGCTTATGCCTTTACAGGCTTTTCTGCCGCGGCTTTGATGAACATTGAACGCAGGATGTTCTCCTGCAATCCAAAACTGCGATTCAAATCCTTTATGGATTCCGGTTCTGCCTTTACCTTGAGGTACACATAGAAGCCATCGCGGTTTTTCTTTATGTTGTGGGCAAAAGGCTTGCGACCCATCTTGTCGTCGGCAAGAACCTCTGCCTTGCGATCCGCGAGTATTTTCTTTGATGCTTCAAGAGTACCGTTGATATCCGCATCGGAAATCTGAGGATTTATTATAAGCATTAACTCATAGGTATTCATAATAGATATTCTATCATTTCCGCGTTTTTTTTTCAAGCAACGGAAACCTTTACCACTATTTTCTTTACCTTGTGTGGTCCTGAAAGGGACAGTTTGGGAGCGTGCGCGTGTTCCGGGAAGAATATTGACAGGTCTCCCTCGTTCAGTTTGAGGGACACTCCTTCTCCCATGCTTGCCAGGCCGAAGCATATATCGTATTTTTCATCGTATGGGCGGACAATCCTTATGTCAGTAAGATTAAGACAGTTTATTGTCTCCTGTCCGGATACGATGTACTGTATGTCTATGTATTTCTTGTGTGCCTCATACAGTATCTTGTCAGGCATTGATGTCACATAATTCTGTACCTGGGCATATATCTTTCTTCCATCAATCTGGTATGTACCGTCCGGGAGATCCTTTGTCTCCGGCTTTAGCAGGAAATCAACCGCCTTTTTCATTTTTGGCGAAAGATTTGGGTTTTTCGCAAATTCCGTAAGCTTGTATACTATCACAGTTCGTTCTCCTTAAAGTAATTCCTGGCGGCAGACAGTTTCTCCGGGCTGCCAATGTCAAACCAATATGGGGCGTGATCTTCAAAGCCTGATATCCTGCCAGTCTCCCTTGCGATACGCAGATAGGCTTCCGTTATTGAAAAAACGCCTTCTTCCTTTATCATATCAAAAATAGATGTGGAAATTACCTGTATTCCTCCAAAACCGTATGGGGACAGGCCGTTTTCAGACTGGATCTGCCCATGCCTGCCAATGAGACGCATTTTTTCGTCAAACATAAGCTGCCTTGAAGATGGTCTTTTGCGTATGGCAAGGGTGGCCAGGCTTCTGCCCTGAATATGGCATTTGTACATGGCCGACAGATCAATTCCTGAAAGGATATCGCCGTTGACGGCGAAAAAAGGCTCATTCCTGCCGTCTCCCTTGAAAAATGCCTCGTTTGCCTTTAATGTGCCGCCTGTCTCAAGAGGATGACCCTCCTCGTAGGAAAGGGTTATCCTTAGTCCGAAATTGTTGTTTTTCGCAAGAAAATCCTCGATCTTGCCGTGCAGATGATGCGTGTTTATCAGAAAATCGTCCGCTCCGACGGCGGAAAGCATTTCCAGCGTCCTTTGCAACATTGTCTTTCCGTTTATTTCAATCAGAGGCTTGGGGACTGTGTCCGTAAGTGGACGCAGCCTTGTCCCGTACCCTGCCGCGAAAATCAAAGCCTTCATTTGCGTTATTCCTCAATTGCTCATTGCTCACTGCTAATTGCTCATTGAAAAGCTGAAAATCCTTTTCAGCTTTTCTTATGATCCCTTTCACGGTGGCTCAATTCAACCCGTACGCCGAATTTTTCCTTCAGATGTGCCGCGAGATGCTCCGCGCAGTATACGGAGCGATGCTGTCCGCCGGTACAACCGAAATTGACCATTAGCGACGTGAAATTGCGTTCCAGATAATTCTTCACGCTTGCGTCAACGAGGGAATATACCGCCTTCAGGTATTCCTGCATGGACTGTTCCTTGTCAAGAAATTCAATTACCGGCCTGTCCCTGCCGTCCTTTTTGGCATATTGCGGGTATCTGCCGGGATTTGGCAATGCACGACAGTCAAATACAAATCCGCCGCCGTGTCCCCTGTCGTCCATAGGCATTCCGTTCTTGTAAGAGAAGCTGCCTATCCTTACCGTAAGTCCAAGTTTCGTGTCGCCAAACTGTCGCAGACGTGTTGACATCGTGATACGTCGGAAACAGGACATGAGTTCCGGCAGATGTTCAGGTATTTCCGTATTTGCCAGCAGCCATTCTATGTTGCGTACTGCGAATGGGACGCTTTTCAGGAAATGAGGCTTTCTCTCGTAAAATCCGCGTAGGCCGTACGCTCCCATGGCCTGCATTATACGCACGAATGCGAATGCAGGATAATGTCGCATAAATTCCTTTCTGTCTATGCCGGCGGCCTGAATGTAATAATCCCGCAGTTCCGTGCGTGTCTCCGGCGAAAGATTGGCTTTTGCGTCGTAAAGCAGTGATGCCACGTCGTAATGCCTCGCTCCCCTTCTGCCGCCCTGATAGTCAATAAACCAGGGTTCGCCGTTCCTTATCATTATGTTTCTGGACTGGAAATCCCTGTAAAGGAAATAGTCCTGCGGGGCTTCAAGCAGGAAATCCGCAAAACGTACAAAGTCGTCCTCCAGCTTCTGCTCATTGAACGGAACTGGGGCAAGTTTGAGGAAATAGTACTTGAAGTAATTCAGATCCCACATTATGGACTGCCGGTCAAATGCCGCCCTCGGATATGCATGTGTAAGATCCATGCCGCATTTTACCTGTTCCTGGAATCTGGGCAGGGTTGAAAGCACCTTCTGATATGCGGATTTGAGGTTGTCGGAAAGATGTCCCTCGACGTTTTCCTGTTCTATTATGCTGAACAACGTGGTGTCTCCCAGATCTTCTTCCAGATAAATCCCAGCGTCAGGATTTTCGGCGTAAATTTCTGGCACTGGCAGTCCGTTTTTCTTGAAATACATTGAAAATTCAAGGAAGGCACGGTTTTCCAATGGGTCAGGGCCGAATATGCCTATTACGGAGCGTGAGCCGTCCCCCATGCGGAATATCTTTCTGGC
>LXOW01026318.1_pt1 | contig 46983 bp, 14 predicted proteins | sample 1368591 | NCBI WGS metagenome assembly LXOW01 (sample SAMN04884650, study PRJNA319009) | bovine gut metagenome | isolation source: Cow rumen | host: Bos taurus | place: Italy: Legnaro (PD) | collected 2014-07-09
CATGTCGTATTGCACGCCTGCGATGTTGTCGATGAGGTACATGCTGTGGAAGTCGGCATTCGCCAGATTCCACTTCATGGTGAAGATGTCGTCCTCCTTGGCCTCGAACCAAAGCGGCACGCGGTCTATGCCCGTTTGAGCGAAGAGTGCGGCATACTTCGTGTCCCCATGGTGGGCATAGAACAAGCCGTCGCCCACACGCAGTTCCTTTATCTTGCGGGCACCACCCCATTCGGGACGCTCAAACTCGATGACCGTCACGTCGGCGCAGCCTTGGTCACTGCTCAGATAGAGATTGACCAAAGGATAAGCCGGCATCTCGTCACGCAAGTGGTTCGCGTCCCCGACAGTCGTACGGTCCACCAACATTTCCTTGGTGAATTTCAGCGAGTCCCTCTTTGCCGCACTCACATAGAAGCCTTGGTGCGGATGTATGTAACGACTAGCATAATCGCCGCCCACAGAGCCATTCACAGGATAGTACCTGAAGGCGGTATTGGCATCTCCGTTTTCATACTTGTCGGCGTTATAGACCACATAGAAAGCGCCTTCGTCGCCATGTACATTCAGCACGCCTTTATTGGGTCCACTGTCACTACCAACCTCATTGAAATCCAAGTAGCTGTGGAAAGGATTACCCACCAAGTTCCAACCCTGAAGCTTGGAGCCATCAGTTTTGGTAAGCAAAATCTTTTCCACATCGTTGGCATTCAGTCTTCCGTGGCTCTGCATGAAGGTTTCCGTGGCAATGCTTGCCATGTAGCCCCTACCCACAATCAGGTTGTCCTCGTTCTGATTTGCGGGATACAGTACAGGCACTACTTCACCGTATGGCTTGTAGTTAATATGCTCATTGTCATTATCGCTGTGCCAGTGGTTGGGGCCGTTACGCTTGAAGTTGATCCAGTGGTAGTCAGGCTCAGTCCAAGTGTAGAGGTCCATACCGTACGGGAAATAGCCATCCTCATCAGAGCCCGAAATAACGCCTGCGCCAAACGTCGTTGTCTCACTCGGGAAGTAGCCGTCCCGCCATGTGCTCATATTGACATTCGTTCCTGAAACACTTTGGCTCAAGCTGTTCTCCCAGCCATACATCCAATAACGGGCATCGCCGTCTTGCAGCCAGCTGAACTCGTTTCCATCCATCAACCATGGATTATGGAAACGATGATCATAACTATAGTTTCCACTAGTATAAGTATCCGTATTATCTCCATGATAGTAAAATCCCAACGGTGCACTTTGCAGCGGCGAAGAGAACATGTGCCAGTCGCGTGGCAAGGGATAACCGCCCATGCCAAGACCGTTAAGACCATAGTTGATACCCTGTGTCGAGGTTGCCGCTCCAAACGAATTGTCGAAGGTGACGCCCACATAGGTGTTGTCATAGTCAGCCAGCGCGCCAGCGTCCCTTATGGCGGCATCTTCATGGATGCTAATCTTGCTTTGGGTGATGGACTTACCAGATGCCACAGCGATTTCCTGTGTAATATCGCCATAGACAAAGAGGTAGTCGTTGGCCACAGCAGCCTTGGTGCGCACCAGTGCGGAGTCGATTTGTCGTTCGGCATCACGAATGGGGCCTCCATACTGCAAAGCAGGTCCACCTGCATAGGTACCTATTGTGCGGAAATCACCCGCGCCAATCTTTCCTGATGCGTCTAGTGCGTCGTAATTGCTGATCAGTAGCACAGGCAGGTCGCCGTTGATGGGCGTCTGGAGCACTCGGTCTTCATCGTAATAAGCCAATCCCGGACGCGCCCATCTGGCATACTTATGGGTGGCACCATTCAGTCTGTCCGCATTATCGTTCAAGCGCAAGAACATCGCGGTGTCGCCTTCCACCTTATTGTCATCGTACATATAGCCAAGCATGTCGGCGCTATAGACGGGCAAATACGGTTTGCAAGTCCCCTCATCGACATGGCCTGAGACGGTATAGCCGAAGGACTCTCCTGTCGTGTTCTTCCTGGGGTAACAATACTGAATCTTGTTGGTCGTGGTATTACTCGCCGACAAAGTACCGAAGTTGCTTGACGACAATGCCGTGTGGGCATCATACCATGTCACATAACAGTTCTTCATCGTCGCCGCAGAATTGACGCCTACCAATCCTCCTGCCCTAAAGCCAGTGTTGTTGTTGATGCTGAACGTGCCTTTGGCGAAGGAGTTGCAGATCGTGCCTTCCCTGGCATATCCCACCAAGCCACCGAGGACACCGTCATAATACTGACCGATAGACAAGGTGCTCATGGCCATCGACGAGTGGACTTCGCCTGCAACCATTCTGCCCACCAAGCCGCCCATGGCATTTCCGGTCACAGTGGCATCGTTGTTGAAGTCGATGATGGTGACGGCAGCCTCACTGTTGGAAACCGTCGAGGTTCCGTCCATGTAACCGACCAAACCACCGATATTCTTACCCGTAGTGCCATTCAAATCGGAGATGTATGGTTGATACTCGCCGCTTACCACGAAGGTGCGGTCGACGGTGCCGTCGTCGATATTGCCGAACAAGCCGTAGTTGGTACGCTCGTAGCGCATGTCTCCTGTACCGATATAGTCGATGTACAAGTTCTTGATGAGATGGCCTTGACCGTCGAAGTCACCGGTAAACGGACGGCTACCGCTTCCGATCGGCACCCAAACATACTGCCCCATGTCGAGGTCTGCCGTTTGCTGCAAGGATGCACTAGGAACAGAGGTGATGAGCCATGCCAGGTCTTCGGGCGAATCAATGTTATCATTGCTGTAGCCCTCAGGTGCTGCCCTCACCACGCTGGACCATGTCCAACCGAAATACAGCGTCGTCTTATCACGGTTCTTGGTGCCTGACCCATCATAATAGGTGGTTCTGGGTGACTCAGGATCCGAGGTCTTGTTGCCGCTGGCAAAGAACCAGCCTTGGTCGTCGGTGAAGTTACAGTTGATCCATGCATTCTTGGTATCCAGGATACAATTGTCAATCATCACAGGGTCCTCAACAGTGCCGATATTAGACTCTCCTTCACTCATACCCATCGCCACAGGTGACAAGGTGTTGTCGTGATAATCCGCATTCGTGTTTCTGTTCGGGCTGGTCACACCGATGCGGGCCGTTGCATCCAAGGCACCCGAAATTTCGATGTACTTGTTGAAGTCAGGCAAATACACGTTGCATGGGATGGTTCCCGAGCCTTTCTTCTGCCAGTTGTCAGTGATGGTCACATTGCCTTCCACTTGCACAACGGCTTTGCCGTTGTTGTCCACATACAAACCGCCACCGTTGATCACACGATTGTCGAAATCGGGATTGCGGAAGAAGTTGTAGTAAGCCGGACCCGAATCGGCGAGGTTGCCCGATGCGTCGTTCTTGTTGTAGCCACGCGTCAGTTCGGTATTACCCTTCATCAGCAACGTACCCTGGTTGACCGTCACCAAAGGAGCTTTGGTATACGTATCGTGATAGGCCGTAGGTACATGGATGTTGATTCCGTGAGTACCTGCTTCTCCCGGGTCGGTAACATTATACAAGCCGTCTATATACACCGAGTCCAAAACAAGGGTAGAACCTCCCATGTCGTCGAGGGCAAGCAGCGAGCCGTACAAAGCACCAGGGCCGGCAACAATACTATCATTTCCGGCTTCCGGCACATAGCCAGGGCCACCATCATACTTGCCGCCCATTGCATCACTCATCTTGTGTCCACCAGGATAGCGGTAGATTCTCAACGGCTTCGTGCTATGTGAAGCATTGGGCTTGAAGGTGCAGGATCCTTCACCGGCAAGTTCCGTGACTGCCGAGATAGGGCCAACCACATAGATGATGTCCGTCTCCGAGTTAAAATGTTTGCCAGCCTCATCCAAAGAGGTGTCTCCCATAATACTATACTTCGTATCATCGGGGTCGTCATCGCCTACGATGGTCAACTTGGGCTTGTCGGGGAAGCGGCCTTGTCCACTGGCTGCAGTGTAGACGTTGCTACCGCCCTTCGAGCCTGAGCCATCCACATACCACTTATTGCCGTTAAACTCGGGGATGTACCATCCTCTACATTCACCCAACACGGGGTCCACAAGGATATTCGTGTAAGGATACTGTTTCGCGTTGGTGTACGACCCGCCAGCGTCGGTGAAGAAGTTGTAGTCTAAATTATAGCTCACAAAGCCGCCGTCGCCATTGGTGACAATCTCTTCCTTTCCGCCTGATGCCACCTTTGGACGCGCGTAGGCAAAACTTTCACTGTCATGCGGTTTGAATGGGCTGCTCATACGGAAGAAGCCTTGCAACTCACCGTATTCGTTCTCTTTACGGATATGGTAACGCACATAGAGCTGCGACATGCCTTTGAAGCGGATGACGTTTTCCTCCGTTTTGCGGTCGAGCTTTTCAGTTTTACCGTTACAGTACAGATTGGCATTATAGCCTTCATCATCACGTGGGTCAAGCACGCCTATCCATGTGTAGTCAAGATCTTTGAGTTTGAACTCATTGTAGACGCTTTCGTTCAACATCACGCTGCGCACAAGTCTCACCGAGTCGATGTAGGCGGGTGTGACATCCGTACCCAGCACGATGGAGGAGCCGTTGCACACCATAAACGAAGTGTCGATGATGTACATGCCGTAGAGGTTGGTCGTTCCATCGTGGTTGCTGATGTCGCGGGCACCCGTGAGGGCGATGTTGGCACCGTCAAGGACGAGGTCGCTCACACGCTGGATGGTGGTCATGGTGCGCGAAACTGCAACCAAAGAGTCGTTGGTCGGGTCGCTATCGCCATTCGTCTCCATTACGCGTTCGCCGTATTGTCGCAAAACGATGTTACGTCCCGCTGCACCGGCTTCGCAGTTGGTGCCGCTACCGAAGAGACCGCCTCTGATGTTCATTTCTGGGCCTGTGGTCGTGGAACCCGTCTTGTAGCCTGTGCCATCGATGTAGATGTTGCTGTAGCCCGTCACGTCGAACTCACGCCACAAGTTGGGGCTGGTGCCGTCGAAGAAGTTGGATCCGGCATACACATTGCCCTTGATGTCGAGTGCGTTGACCAGTGTGGCAGGAACAGATTTAAGGCTGTCGGCGGTGCGCACCTGCGTGGGGGCGTTCACAATGGCGTTCTTGCCAATCAAGACACCCACAGAGCCATTGACTTTGCCTTGGTAGCCTGCTCCATACACGCTGCCCAAGACTGTGCCGCCGCTCAAGTTGATGAAGGCTGCCCAATCCTTGTCGTGACTTGGGAGCGGGTCGCCGTCAATGCCTTGGAAACTGCATCCGTACACATTGCCGGTGCCGCTGACGAGATTACCACTGGCATTGAGGGTACCCACAGTGCCGCCCCACATGTTGACGCAACGCGGTGACTTGTTCTCACGTTCTACAGGCAAATCTCGGCTGCCGCCAAACACGTTGGCCTTGATAACGCCACCGGAGACGTTGACCGTCTTCGACACGTACACCACACTGGCGCTACCACCGCCATAGACGTTATGCCAAATGGTGGGCGTGTGGCTATAGGTCTCGTTATTCCTGATGTTGACGGTGGCTTTACCGTACACCTCACCAGCGGTGGGGCTGTATTCGTTATTTTCGTCTTTATCCAAGCCACGACCACCGCCATAGACGTTGCCGTGGAAGATGTCGTTACCCTGGAAGCCTATTGTACCGCCGCTCACGTTGACCGTGGTGTTGTGGGTGACGTGGCCGTCATCGCCGCCGCCAAACACCGAGCCATATACCACAGCCACGCTGTCCACCTCAACCACGGTGTTATGGACGTATGCCAAATCCTTATATTGGTGGCCCGCCACGCCGTGGCTCGATCCGAACACATTGCCGTGGTCATGCTCGTCATTGTTGATGACGCCAATCTTGCCGCCAAGGATACGAACGGTTGCCGTGCCTGTTCCGGACACGATACCAATGGTATCGTTTTGAAGCGTCTCTTCGTTGTATTCAAGGACATACTCACCGACAGAGGCGACATTGCCGCCGCCATACACGTTGCGGGTGATGCGGCCACCCTTGATGACCACGTTTGAGTTGCCACTCACCTTACCGGCAGTGAGGCTATAAGCCCAAGTGGTATCCGCAGCCGGAGTATTCGGATTAGCAATGCTCACGATATATCGATCCAAGCCACGGCCGCCGCCGTACACATTGCCATGGAAGACATCCTCACAAATTTCAGGATTGCCAGAGGTATCATACTCTTCACCTCCGATTTGTCCGCCCAAAATAGTCACATAGGTGTCTTGAAGCACGTGGCCGTCCTCGCCCGAGCCGAACACAGAACCTCTGATGAAGGTCTGCTTGCCGTCGGCTTCCCAAATGTTCACATGGGTTGTCTTCACCTTGGCCATTCTTTGGTAAATGGTTCCGGGAGCACCCGCCATACCTCTACAGCCGCCATACACGTTACCACCCGTGCGACCAGTCGCGTCATCATGGCCGATGGAGCCACCACTGATGTTGACCTCAGTGTAGCCGTGAAGCTCATTAGTTGACGAGTTATCATCGAGTATCTCGCCATAGTTACTGGCGTCAGGTGCCGTAAACTGGATACCCACCGAGCCGTTGTTGCCGCCACCGAAGATGGAGCCGAACATACGTCCGTCCTTGATATCGACTCGGGTGTTGCCGCCAACACCGCCAGCGGTGAGGGCTACAGGATTGCTGCCGCGTCCACCACCGAAGACGTTGCCGTCGTTACCCGTGGAGCCAAAGACGCCGATGGTACCGTTCTCAACCTCCACATGGGTGTCGCCCAGTACGTGGCCGTCCATGCCACCGCCAAACACGCTGCCATAGACGATGCCTCTGTTCATGACAACGTGAGAGCTTGCGACATTAGTGCAAGTGTTGAAGTTGGTTCTCGGGTCGCCATTGCCGCTACCGTAGACATAGCCAGGCAAAGGCAATGCCTTGATGTCGTTTGCCACACGCGGCACACCGACGGTAGGCTTACCAGACGCATCGCCCAAGATGATCGTGGCACTTCCATCGACATTGGTCGTTTCGCAACCACCATACACATTGGAGAGCACATGACCGCCCGTGATTTCCACGCGAGCATTGCCTCTCACCCTACCCGACTCCATGTTCCAAACCGTGGAATCAGCAGTATTATTGTGGTTTCTGATAATGTATGGATAGTAGCCCGAACCACCGCCATAGACATTACCGAACCAAGTTCTGCCATCACTAGGAATGGTATCTTGAGAAATGAGTATGGGGTCGAAGGGGTCGTACCGTTTCACCGTTTCACCTTCATATAGCTTTCCATATACCCAGTGGTAGGTCGGGGCCACGCTGGCCGTGACCGTAGTTTCTGCCGGATCGACGAAAACGCTCTCAGCATACACGTTCTCAGCCACACCAACAGCGGTCATGCCGGAACCGATTTGTCCGCCTTCCATCTTCACGTCGGTATTACTCAACACATGGCCGTTCATGGCACCGCCAAACACGGAGCCTTTCACGAAGGCGGTGTCCTTGATGATCACCTCGGTGGTGTTGACTGTAGCCATCACGTCGAGGAGGCTCACGTCTTGAGCAGACGCAGTTCCATAGATGACATTCGCCGTACCATAATACGAGTCTGTCGTACCAGGAACAAGCCTATTGGGGTTGTCCACAATACCTTTTCCGCCACCGCAAACATGGCCGACATCGGTGTTGTACTTGAGGTTGTATTTGTCAGTTCCACTTCCACCGACCAAGGTGTAGTCCATGCGCATCCTGTCGGCGCCGATGGTGCCGCCACTGATGGTGACCTTGGTATGGCCGCCGCCCGTCAGCTGGATGTTGGTAATGTCGTGCGTTGTGGGATTTTGATTCCAACGGAACTCACCCACATTGGCCACCTCGCCGCCGCCATACACCGAGCCATAGATTCTGGCGTCACCTGTGATTTCCACCTCAGTGTTGTGGACCAAGGAGATGAGCAATGCCGAGGCTGCGGGGTGACCATCAATGCCAGTCATGTCGCCTTTGCCGCCGCCGAACACTTCACCCATGCTGTATTTGGTAAAGGTTTCGATAAATGGCTTCGTGGTTCCATCAACGACTACCGGAGTGTCATTGCCGACCTTACCGCCACTTACCTTGACTTTGACAAATCCGAATTTTTCTGGATGATCTCCTGTCACGTCAGGGACGATGTTGCCTTGGAGGTCGATGCCCGTGAGAGCCAGACGACCGCCGCCGAAGAGGGAGCCAAGCAACTGACCACCACTCATTTCGACGGTTATGTTGCCACGCGTGCGGCCCGCAGTGTAGTTCTTCTTGTGGAAGTTACGTCCACCGCCGAAGATGTTGCCGTCATAGCTGGTGGTGCCATCAGTACCGATGAGTCCACTGACGAGCTTGACGGTGTCGCTGCCCATGACGTGACCGTCTTCAGCACCGCCGAAAAGGCTACCCCAAATACGGTTGGTGATGGTATCAGCATCGGCTGGAATGTTCACCTCGACACAAGCATAGTTGACGTTGGCCAAGTTATAATGCTGTCCGTATGGATTCTCTGGGGTGATGGGGTCGTCGCCGATGCCCTTACCGCCACCATACACATAGCCATCCAAACCGTTCAAGCCGATGGGGATGTTATAACCAGTTTCCACCCTTGGCGCAGGACCCACTTGACCGCCGGTGACTTTCACCTTGGTATAGCCGCCTGACTTAGGCGTGAGGTCTATGATAACTGGAGGATCATCATCATTGAAAACTTCTTTCACCTCACCCACAGCAGCCTTTTCACCGCCGCCGTAAGCATTGAAATAGACATGACCGCCACTGATGTTGACATTGGCATTGCCTTTCACTTGTGCCACCTTGGCACTACTCTCGTTACCACAACCGCCGCCAAACACGTTACCCGTGTTATTGACATGGACGATGCTGTCCAAGGCTCCAGTGTAGTGGCCATGCTTGTAAACATAATCGAGGACACCAATGGTACCGCCTGCGATGTTCACGGTGGTGTTGCGTTCCACATTGGCCACCTCGCCGCCGCCATACACATTGCCAAGAACCTGGGCCGAACCCGAAACGGTCACATCGGTGCTCTGTGTGATGCCATACTTCCTATCGCTTAAGTCACCCTTACCGCTACCGAACACATTGCCTACGAAATGGGAAGCGATAGCACTTGCGTTACCGACCGTGCCGCCACTGATTTCAATAGTCACATTGCCGTGATTATCCAAAGAGGTGTAGGCGGCACCATGTTCATTCACACCGGAAAGACCAGCGTAGCCACCACCATAGACGTTGCCCTTGATGAGTGTCGGGCGTTCATTGACTGGCTGGCTGATAGCAACTTCGATATTACCGCCCACACGACCAGCGGTAAAGTTGGTCATCGACTTGTTACCGCCGCCACCAAACACACAGCCATCGCCGAGCGAATAACCGTCGGTGCCGATGGTACCGCCCTGAACCGTTATGCTGGTGGAATTCCAAACATGACCGTCAGCACCGCCACCCAACACGGAACCACAAACCATGGCAACCGAGTCGATTGTGATATCGGTGCTGCCAACCGTGGCGTGGTACTTGTAATAATTATTCGCATCTATTTCCACACCCTCACTGCCTCCGAACACATAACCATTCATGCCCGAACCGTCCAAGGGGCCGATGGTGCCACCCTTGACAACAACATGGGTGGCACCGGTATTTGGCGCAAGCGTTGTAGTGCCTTCTCCGTCAGTGGTATACGTTCCCACCGAGGCCACCTCTCCACCGCCATACACAATGCCATGTATAGCACCTTCCTTGACCGTGACGTATGTGTCGCCCTTGACAATGCCGATATTGGCGTATGGGAGATAAGCATTAGCGTTAGCCAAACCCGTAGGCGCATAACCAGAGCCGCCGCCATACACATCGCCGCCCTGATGGCTTTGTGTCTCATCCGAATTAACAAGCATCTCACCTATTTCGCCGCCCTTGACGGTGACGTGAGTATCTTTCAACACAGAGCCGTAGGCCGCACCACCAAGCACATGCTGATAGATGCGAGCCGATTCACCGATATTGACATAGGTATTATTGGCTTTGCCCAAGGTGTTATCAGTATCGCTTTCAAAACCTCTACCTCCACCAACTACCGAGCCGCTGGTCCTCGAATTACGACCTGCCACGCCGACAACAGAGTTGCCTTTGACATTCACAAAGATATTGCCGTGGTCAGCATCGTTGGTGGCATACATGGTGCCATCCGTCTTCATACCGACAGAACCCCGACGACCGCCGCCGTAGATGTTGCCCTTAACCAGACCTTTCGTCATGGTAACATTGACGTTGCCACTCACGAAGCCGGAGACGAAGTTGGGAGTCTGCGGAGTGGTGGCTGTGGCGGGATAGGGATCGTAGTTGGTTTCATCGCCCTTGCCACCGCCAAACACATGGCCATCATAGCCTGAGGAACCAGAGGTGCCGATGATGGTAGGTTCATCATCATTGGCCTGACTGATGCTTACCGAAGTGCTGCGCATGACATGGCCCATCTCGCCGCCGCCGAAGACGGAGCCGTAGATGGTGCCGCCCGTGATTTGCACATCGGTAGAATCCACGTTGGTAGTGAAGTTATAGTAGCGCCTCGGGTCGCCAGCGCCGCCGCCAAAGACGTTTGAGGTAGTGGGACGAGCCTGGATTTGTGCATCAGAGAGTGGCACACCGACGGTGCCGCCGCTCATCCTGATGGTGGCCTTGCCGCCCACATCGGTCGACTCGTTGGCACCATACACGTTGTTGAGGATGTGACCGCCCGTGATAATCACCTCTGTGTTGCCCCACACCTTACCCGAAAGCGGGTTACAGTGGGATTCATAGATGCTCGGAGCATCTCCCGTGACGTATGGGAACCAACCTGAGCCACCGCCAAACACGTTGCCGAACCACGACCTACCGTCTTTAGGCGTTCTGCCTTGGCTCAAATACGCCGGGTCGAAGGGGGTGTAAGGTGCTTCATAAGGCCAGTGGGCTGTTGCATACCATGTGGTCGAAGATGGGTCATCGAAATTGGCATCGGTGTACAACACATCCGCCGAACCATTGTCGCCTGCACCGATTTGTCCACCAGCGATGGTCACTTTGGTATTGCCCTTCACGTGTCCGCTTTCGGAGCCGCCAAACACGGAGGCCTTCACCCAAGGCTTGATGACCGTGTTATCTACAGTAGTGTCGTTGGTGATGGTCACCTCGGTGCTTTGTACCGTAGCTATAAGGTCGATAAGGCTGGTGTCTTGGACATAGAGATAGTCGGCAGGGTCGGCAGAATAGCCTTCGCCGCCGCCATACACATAGCCGAGGTCGTCGTTGTAATAGAGACTACCTTCCTCATCAGCTTCAGGTCTCATTTGGGTATAGACGTCGCCGATGATGCCGCCACCGATTCTGACCGTGGACTTGCCTTCCGTAACCGCAATGTTGGTGATTTCATGCGTTTCAGAATCCTTGGTCAAGGTGTATTTGCCCACGCTGGCTAGCTCTCCGCCGCCCAACACGATGCCGTAAACATGCGTGTTATTGGTTAATGTGTCGGAGATTTCGACGGTGGTGTTCTTGGTCAAGCCCGAGAGCAAAATCGATTCAGCCGAATGTGTACCCGTCGTCTTATCTTCAAGGAAGCCCTTTCCGCCGCCATAGACGTTACCCATACTGAATTTGGTAAAGGTCTCGATGGCTGCCGCATTACCTACCGTTCCGCCTTTCACCATGACTTTGGTGTAGCCGTGGTCGATGCCGTCTTGCATGACGCCGTTGGCATCAACGCCGACGAGGCCGAGGCGACCGCCGCCATAGATGTTGCCCTTGACGGTGCCATTTCTCATTTCAACCACCGCGTTGCCGCTCACGCGACCAGCGACGAGGCTGCTTTCGGAGCCTTTGCCACCACCATAGATATTGCCGTTATAGCCCTCCGTTTCACCGGTGCCGATACCATCTGTGCCAACGGTACCGTTGAACACATTCACGCGGGTATTACCCGTAACGCCAGCCAATTGGCCGCCACCGTAAATCTCACCATTGACATAAGGAGCATACGCTGCCAATGCAGGCGGCGTCAAATCCGTATCGCTGGTAAGCGTTGTATTCAGTCCTGCAACAAGGGTGGCCATGGAAGACTGATAACCCATATTGACCACAGGGTTGGCCTTAGTGGTTGCCGTGGCACCCATGCCGCCGCCATACACATTGCCCTTCACCGTGCCGTGGATGATATTCACTTCAGGGGAGGCAAGGGTCGCGTCCTTAGGCTCGTAAGTGGTTTTGCGGCCTGCACCATACAAGTCCATCAAGTCAAGGCCACATAATCCACCTGCGTTATACACATTGACCGTAATCTTGCCATCAATGGTGCCGTTTTCGTCGCTACCGCCGAAAGCCGCCTTCCTGATGACACCACCGAAGAGGTTGAGGGTGACGTTGCCGCCCGTGCCAACGAGTGCAGTATTAAAAGCGTCTTCATTCTCCGGATCATACCCCATGTATTCCAATAATCTGGCGGAATACTTTCTCTGATTTGCAGGAAGCGCTTGATCATCTCTGATCTCTTGATAAGACGGGAACTGCCTGATGTGGGCAGCGCGTTCCGAACCCTTCGATCCGCCAAAGAGGTAGTCGGTGGTGCCGCCATAGACATTGGTGGTGACATTGCCATAGATGGTGGCATTGTTGTTGCCGCCATAGAACTCATACTGATCGCCGTCGCCGCAGTTGATGACCGAAACGATATCGCCGATGACTTCCGCCTCGTTGTTGCCGCCAAAGACATCATAGATGAAATCGTCGCATACGTCAGCGTTATTGTGAGTGATCTCCAAATCGATGTTGTCAATCACACCATCGCTGTTACCGCCGCCATACACTTCACGGATCACGCCGGCATTGATTTTGGTTGTGGCCGTGCCATGGATGTTGGAAGGAGTCTCAAAACCGTTGCCGCCGCCAAAGACACGATCGAAGCATCCGCCATCCACATTGACTTTGGTGTTGGCGTGGCTGTCGCTGGTGCCTACATCAGCTGCATTACTGCCGCCATAAAGGTCTCGGATGGTGTTTTCGCAATAATAGACATGCACCGTGGTGCTTCGGGAACCTCTTGTTTCATTGGGGGTAAAGCTAGCTTCATTGCCGCCGCCATACACCTCTCTGAGGGCGTATTCCTGTGTGGCCGCATTGTCCAAGATTGCCTGATCTGTCCATCCGCCCACAGGTGTAGTTGGAGCCGTATTCGCTGTGGTATGCTTCGTATGATAGACATTCACTACAACATTGCCGTAAGGTGTGCCATTGTGGTTGTTGGCACCGAACACGCTGCCGAGGATGTCGGTACCAACGTTGTTGTTGCCCGCTGTTGCCTGGGCAGGGCTACCGATATTCAGTGTGGCGTTGCCATTGGGCGATGTTCCATAGCCACCTATGTAGGCGTATGCAGCACCGCCAAACACATCACCTTGTATGGTGCCGCCAAGCACATCGACTTGGGTGTTGCCGTACACACGGCCGGCAAGATAGTTGGCGCACCAAAGGGTATCGCTTGGGTAAAGCGTGCGTAAGGCCCGAGTAGAGTCGTTTTCAATTGCGGCAAGATTGTAGTCAGCCCTGTGGCTGCCGTAGCCGCCACCATGCACGCCTCCGAAGAGGTACTCGTCGGATTCACCTTCATTCACCTTTTTACCGATGGTGCCACCGTTGATGGTAACAAAAGTGTTGCCAGCCACGGAGCCTTGCTCCGCGCCGCCAAACACACGGCTTTTGATGGTGCCACCGTTAATGGTGACCGTCGCCGTTCTGGAACGGCCCATCGAGACCCATTTGGGGCATTTCGGATTCACATCGCCTTGGCTGCCGCCAAACACGTTGCCGGTACAGGTGTGGATGAGGGTGCCGTCATCTTCATCATAGACGGTCCACTCGTGGTCTGAATCATCATGATAATCTTTAGTGAACTCATAGTCCGTGCCTATTTCAGCACCGGAGCCGATAGTCACTTGGGAGGAGCCGGTATTATTATAGAAGATAGTCTTGGTGCCAGCCGCATTGTTATGCCAATAGCCGATGCTGGCAATTTCGCCGCCGCCGAAGACGGAGCCATAGATGCGTGCATTGCTGACATTGACGATGGTGTTGGCCACACGACCCGCCAAGGTGTCCACATAATTCCTGGTGTCGCCCTTGCCGCTGCCGAAGATGTCGCCCACGCTCTCGTCGCTGCCGTTCAGCAGCTCGTCGCCGTCGTCGTTTCCGATGGAGCCTCCAGTGACGTTGATGGTCACCAAACCGTGATGGACATCATCATAGGTTTGACCCGTGAGATAAGCATCGACGCCGCCGTTGACATCCACGCCGGTGAGGGCCAAACGTCCGCCACCGAAGATGGAGCCTTGGAGAGTGCCGCCGTCCATGGTGATATTGACATTGCCCGCCACACGGCCATTGGTATGGTTGGTGCTGAGGAAGTTACGACCTCCACCAAAGATGTTGCCGTCCCATGTGGAGAGACCGTTGGTGCCAATGTCGGCACCCGAATGTACGATAACCTCCGCGTCGCCTAACACATGGCTGTCGGAGCCGCCACCGAAAACGGAGCCCCAAATCTTGCCTCCGTCAACAGTAACCTCAGTGCTATTAACGTTGGCATACGTCTTGTGCTTTTCTGTGGGGTCATGGGAGAAGCCTTTGCCGCCGCCAAACACGTAAGCGTTCAAGCCTGTGCCGTCCAAAGGCCCAATTTCGCCGTCGCTGACGCTGACCGTGGTCTTGCCCGTATTCGGTTCGGGCACCAAGTCGGCAATGGGATGGTGAATGTCCAGTATGGTATCGCCCACGCTAGCCATGTTACCGCCGCCGAACACATTGCCACGGATGAAGCCGCCCGTGATGGTTACAGTCGCATCACCATAGACGCGACCGGCAAGGCCGTTGATGGAGTCCTTCACTTGGGTAGAAGGATTGGATGTGTATGCATAACTGTCCGCACCATAACTGCCACCGAAGACACTGCCGAAGCTGTACGTCGAATCGTGGTCATGCACCCAGTGCCAATGCTCATCCTCTTCCACATACACATACTTCAAGCTGTCATATTTGATGTCCATCTTTCCGATAGTGCCACCGGAAATGGTCACCTCAGTATCGCCCCACACAGCACCTTCCTCAGAACCGCCGAAGACACAGCTCTTGATTTCGGGATTGCCGCTAATGTTGACTTCAGAGGAGCCGCAGTGACCATGCTCAAGTCCGACGACGTAGCCATGATTATCAAGTTTTACATTACCCTGACCGCCACCATACACGTTACCCGTAAGGGTGTGGATGATCATTCTCATACCGTTGATGGTATCATACCGGGTCCATTTAGGCGGGGTTACCGTATTGTTCGCATATTGCTTACTGAACTCATACTCCGTTCCAATGGTTGGAGAGCCTTCGATGTTCACTTGGGTCTTGCTCGTGCCTGGTGCATACCCGACTTCGTAACTGACCCAATATCCGACATTCGCCATCTGTCCGCCACCGAAGACGGAACCATAGATGGTAGGACTGTCGCTGATGTTGACGACGGACTTGGCCACACGGCCCAAGTCGTCCTCTCTGAACTCGTTGATGTTACCACGACCACCGCCATAGACGTTACCCACTTTTTGGTCACTCTGCAACAAGGCGCGGCTTCTTTTGGCGACGTTCTCAGCGGTGGCATCTATAACACCACCTATAGCGCCACCTTTGATGTCAACCTTGGCATAGCCATGGTTGACGGCATCATACGTTTCCTCCAAATCAATCCAGCCCGTTTCATCCACACCGACAAGGCCGATTTGGCCGCCGCCGTAGAGACAACCCAAAACAGAGCCGTTCTTCATCACGACATGGGTGTTGCCTCCCACACGACCCACGGGGAATTGTCTCTTGCCGTTGAGGGTATCTGCAACCTTCATAAGCATTTTGCCCCTACCGCCACCAAACACATGGCCATCATAACCCGATAAGCCCATTGTGCCAACGAGGGTGGGCATGTCCTCATCATCCTGATCGATGTTCACCGTAGCGTTTTCCAGCACATGGCCTTCCTTGCCGCCACCATAGACTGCGCCAAAGACAGTACCACCCGTGACACTCACTTCGGTTTCCTTCACGTTGTTCATATCGTTGAACATGGTGCGCGGGTCGCCCATGCCTGCACCAAAGACGTAGCCGTTGACAGGGCGCGCCTCAATCTGCGCGACGGTGCGCGGCACGCCAACGGTGCCGCCGCTCATCTCGACGGTGCATTTGCCCAGCACATCGGTGTATTCATTACCGCCATAGACAGCGGTGAGGATGTGTCCACCCGTGATTTCAACTTTGGTGTTGCCCCTCACCTGTCCGGCTGTGCGCCGCCAAAGGGCTGTCTCGATGGGATAGTAGCCCGAGCCGCCGCCAAACACGTTGCCGAAGAACGAGTGGCCGTTGGTGCCAGCCACATCGCTACTGCTTTGATAGTCCGAATTCTCCTCGTCGTCATCCAGATTCGGGTGACCCGTTTCGTTAGCAGTGATGTCATAGATTAAATAAGGAGTCGCGTAAGTCCAGGCATCGCACTCGTGGAAGTAATTGTGAAGGTCGCGTCCTTCAGTAGTAAGTGCTGAATTGATGGTGCCATTATTAATGGAATCAATGGCAGCCTGCCACATATCTTCGTCATAAATAGGATCGAAATGGCCAACCAACTGACCATTGATGGTTTCTTTTGACTTAAAGCCCGAACCAATCTGTCCGCCCGAAATCTTCACACGGGTATTGCGCAGCACCAAGCCGTTCTCAGAACCGCCATATACGGAAGCCGTGATAAGCGGTCGGTTAGTTGTGGAGCCTGATGTAGTGTTCTTGATTTCCAAATAGGTAGAGTCACACACGCCGAGCGCAACGGCCCTGAAGTATGTGATGGAGTCGGCCTCGCCTTGGCAGCCGCAGAAAATCCAGCCGCGGTCGTCGTCGTTAGGGTTGTGGTTTTCCCAAGGCATGAGCGAGCCTTTGACACCCACATTTCCGCCGCTGACCACTACCTTGGTCACGCCAGTATGCGCTTCGCAGGTCTTGGGAACATACACGGTGTCATTGTTGGTCGGGTCGTCATCGCCTTTGTCATAAACGACCCTATCGTATGCCGAGAAAGTGCCCACCGAGCCTAACTCGCCGCCGCCGTAGATACTGCGTTCCACGGCACCGTTGGTCATGTTGACCGTGGCGTTGCCGAGCACCAAAGCCGCCGTTTCTTCTTCCACTGCACCCATGCCGCCGCCGAAGATGGAGCCATGCACAGTGCCGTTCTTCATGTTGACCACGGCTTCTTTCTTCACTTGGCCAATCTCGCCGCCGCCATACACATTGCCGATCACATTGGCCTCGTCGATGGCCGTACTGCCATGCATCAACGAGTCGATGTTCACTTGGGTGTTGCTGACATTACAGAACTTCGCCAGATCAACTTGGTCATCAAGGATACCACGGCTGGCACCAAACACATCGCCGCCGTAGTTGAAGAGGTCTTGGCCTGTGGGTCTCACCGTCTCACCGATGTCGCCGCCCTTGATATTCACCTGACACAATGAAGTGCCTGGATTATAGGTCGCTCCAGGTATGGTAGGCGGGCCGATGGTAGCCATAGAACCACCGCCATACACATTGCGGTGGATGATGCCGCCATTGACCGTAACCGTAGTGTTGAGCGTGACCGAACCTGCCGAGTTGCAGTATTGGGCGGGATTCTCAGGACCCGTACCTGTGCCAGCGATGGGGTCGACACCACGGCCTGCGCCATACACATTGCCACGATACACCATGGAGTCTGCTTCCAAGTTGGGAGTGCCAAAAACAGTGGAGTACGCCTTGCCGATTTCACCCTTGTTGACCGTGACATCGGAATTCCAACGCACGTGGCCGTTTTCGCCTCCGCCGAACACCGAGCCAAAGATACGCGGGCCGTCATCCTCTTCAGGATTGCTGTCGGGGTCGCCGATGATGACCTCGGTAGCATTGGAGTAGCCCAGGAAGAAGTCGCGGCTGTAGTCGTAGCGCGGCGTCTTCCTCACATCAAGGTAAGTGACACCCTTCGACGAGCCGTACACATAGCCGTTGTAGATATTGACGGTGTCCAAATAGCCATTGGTGCCGATGGTGCCGCCAAAGATCTTGACGGTACACTTGCCGCTGTTCTCGTAAGGATCTTCAGGACCTGAAGCAAGTCCAGTCCACTCGCCATAGCCGATGTAGTTGCCCTTGCCCACCGAGGCCGCAAAGCCACCGCCAAACACATTGTGCAAGACGGTACCGTTATTGATGGTGACATTGGTGTTGCCATACACCTTACCAGCGGTAATGCTACATTCTTGCGACGCGGGTAAATATACTGGTGCAGTGGGGTTGGTTTCAGGATCGTATGCGGGATTCTTCAATGCGACCGGGTAAGTGTCATTACCCTTGCCGCCGCCGAACACGGAGCCTCCGATGTAGGTGTTGCCGCCAATGGTCACCACAGTGTTGCCGTAGGTCTGGCCGTTCTCGCCCGCGCCATAGACGGTACCGATGATGACATTGTCGTCATCGAGGTTATTGGTGTTTGCCGTGGTATAGTTGATGTTGATCTCGGTGTTTTTCACAATGGCCACGGTATCATACTTATAAAGAGGGCCTACGTCACCACGCGTTCCGCCAAACACATTGCCGCTCGTGGTATAGGCAGTGGCCGTGCCGATGTGGCCGCCCGTGATGTTGATGACCGTCTTACCCGTGTTCACAGGCCTACCCAGAGAATCGGGAACGGCAATAAACGGCACATCGTATGGCCAGCTAAGTGCCGTTTGGTTGTCAGTACTCAGATGTGGCACAGCTTTTCCATGGAAGCCCACTGAAGCCATAGCACCGCCGCCATACACATTGTGGCTGATATAGCCGCCATGGATGTTAATTTCGGTGTTGCCTTGCACGAAACCTGAATTGGGGTTGTATCTCTCTTCAGTAATGGGGTCGCCGGTATCAGGATCCGTTCCAATCTGTACGGTATAGGTGTCGGTGCCGCAACCTGCGCCGTACACATTGCCGCGATAAGGGAACTTGTGGAGTTTGTCATCGGCACTCATGCGGTTGTATTCCGCAAGTGAGCAGCCGATGGTATCGCCATAGATGTTGACCTGCGACGATAAATAGACATGGCCGTTTTCGCCTCCGCCATACACCGAGCCGTTAATTTTGGCGTTGCCGCCATACACTGGATGGCTTGGCCCTTCAGGTTCTAAAGGATTGTCGGGAACCATGGTCACCGTACCAATATTGACCTTGGAATGGGCCACGTAGGTCACCGTGTCCATGAATGCGAGAGGAACATCAATCTGACCACGGCCCGAGCCGAACACCATGCCGTTCTCGTCGCCATCGTAGCCGATGATGCCTCCAGCGATGGTAACGGTGGCATGACCGCCCGACAGATAAGGTGTTGTCGCGTCTTCACTTGTGTCGTAGGTGCCCACCGAGGCAATGGCACCGCCGCCATACACATTGTGCCAAATCCTGCCGCCAGTGATGGTGACGTATGTATTGCCGAACACGCGGCCTGCCGTGATACTATGGTGCAATTGTCCATTGGCTTTCTTGTAACGCATCGTACCACCGCCGCCGCCATACACGTTGCCGTGCCATCCGTGCGACGTTGTAGTACCGATAGTACCACCTGTGATTTCCACATGGGCATCGCCCTGCACGTGGCCGTTGGCTGCGCCACCATACACGTTGCTCATGATGGTGCCTCCACTGACGGTGACATGGGCGTGGCCCACGTAGGCTTCATCCACCACCTGATGCAAAGGCGTTAGGGGTTCCAATCCAGCAGGTCCCCCGGCCTGAGGTTTACGCGGACGGCCAGGCAGACCACGACTACCGCCGTACACCTCACCACAGTTGCCACCCTCGCTGCCTGGGCTGCCGATGATGCCGCCCTTGATTTCAACATAGGTGTTACCTGTATTGTCTTCAATTCCAACAATGGTATGGTTGTCATTGTCGGAGGATTCCTCTTCAACGAAAGTACCTACCATGGAGATGGTGCCACCACCATACACACAATTGTAAACCTTGGCGCTGCCATCGATTTCAACATGGGTGTTACCGTACACACGGCCGGAAGTGTAGCAATACTTCTGCTTGCCTTGTTGCTCGAGGAACCAAGAAATGAAGTCGGTGCCTTTGCCGCCGCCAAACACATTGCCGCGATAGACACGTCGGCCTACGCCAAACTCGTCTTCGATGAGCTCGCCGTCGCTGCCTGCAAGGGTGACCGTGATGTCATTGTACGGACCTCCGTCATCAATGGTGTAGGAGTCAACGTTATCGGGGTCATCGCCATGGAATGGGAAGCCGCCAACGACAGCATTGCCTTTGATTGCGACAAAGGTGCCTTTCTGCACGTGGCCGTTCTCACCACTGCCAAATACGTTGCCCGTCACTTGAGCTCTACCTTCGATAGTGACCGAGGTGGTATCGACAAACGAGTTGTGTTTAATGGCACCTCCCGAGCGGCCACGGCTCGAACCAAACACCCAACCTTCATTGGCTCCCAAGTATTTGAAAGCAATGTTCTTATACTCTGGTAGCGTAAGTGGTGTTTGCGTTGTCGGATTGAACACGAGTCCAGCAGAAGCCAATTCACTTGAAGTGGCTGTAGTAAGGTCAGCTACCGGGGGTCCGATATGGGCATCGCCCGTAATGACAACTGTGGCCAGGCCTGTGCCTGGGCCTGAGCTATAGTTAGCTTGACCGGAGAGTGAATCCAACACACAGGTTCCCACTGTGGACATGCAGCCACCGCCATACACGGCATGGCGCACCACTGCTTGACCTCCAATGGTAACGGTGGTATTGCCCATCACCTGACCGGCATACCCATTATAAACCGGCAATTCCAAACCAGCAGCGTTGGTAACTGTAGTTATTATCCTGTCGCCATTGCCGCCGCCATACACGTTGCCATAGTCGATTCGCTTCATTTGACCGTTTTCGTCATTCACACGGTCCTCCAACGGAATCTTCTTGCCCACTGTGCCGCCATTGGCAGTCACAGAGGCATTCCCCGTCACCTTTCCAATATTGCCGCCACCATACACGTTGCCATTGATGGTAACTTGCGCTTGCGCGATGCCGCCCACAAGCAGCATAGCCGAAACAAGAAAGGCTTTCACTCGTTTTCTATACCTATTATAATATATGTTCATGGTCAAATATGTTGTCTTGGTTTTATTCATAGTTTCATTGCTCATGGCACTGCGGTGAATCTTGCGGTTACTGAGGCATCTCCCGTACCCATGGTGAAAGTGGTGGTGGCCGAAGAAACGCTGCCTATGCTTGACCCTTGGCCAATGTAACTCCAACTCGTAAAGGTGTATCCTTGTGCATGGGTAGCTACAAGGTTGAGTACGGCGCCTTCGCGAACGGCATCGCCGCTGTCTATAATATTGCCTTGGGTATCGGTGACCAAAACAGAGACAGAGCTGTTGTTAGGATCTTTATTGATGACCAAGGTGTGAGTACGCACAAAGCTGGCGTGAATCGTGGCTTCTCCTGTTCCCATGACAAAGGTGGTGGTGGGCGATAAGAGGCTGGTGATAACACCTGCGTCCTCGCCCTCTACCGACCAACCAGCGAAGGCATATCCCGTTACCGGCTCAGCCACAAGGGTGAGTTCGGCACCCTCGCTTATGCCTTGGGTCAAGTCAACGGCATGGCCTTGGGGGTCAATGACCGAGACACTGCCGTACGAAGGATTATGATTTACGACCGTCAGCGGGTGGGTGGTCGCCTGTCCGAAGCCTGCGGTGATGGTGGCATCTGCTGTTCCCATAATAAAGGTGGTGGAAACCAATGTGCTGTTAATCACGGTGGCACCTTCGCCCGCAATCGTCCAACCCGTGAATCTTTGGCCATAGATAGAAGGCATGGCCACCAACTTGAGGTCGCTGTATTCGTCGATGGAGGCACCGCTGGTCACAGTATTGCCCAAAATGTCGGTCACACGGAGGGCATTGCCCGAACCCAAAGGGGCATTGATGGTCAATTCATGGCTATTGGGGACAATGATCACATCGGTAGTGCCATTGATGTCGCCATTATCGCCACCGCCGTACACGTCGCCTTTGATGGTTACGGGCTTCGTATTTGTGCTCTCACCGACAATCACTTGGGGGTTGCTGGTGACCTTGCCTAAGTTGCCGCCGCCGAACACATTGCCGGCATATATCTCGTTATCTTCGATTGTTCCATTGTTGTTAAAATCATATCCATCGACAATGGTACCGTCTGATTTGATATATTTGCCAACATAACCCTTGATGATGCTCACTTTGGGAGTGGAAATGCCCTCTGCAAGACTTACAGGTGCATAATCGGTATGGTTGCTGGCGCCATAGATATTGCCGATAAATAGTCCGCAGTTATTTTCAATATGATACACATTGATGGAGATTCTGCCTTCCACGTTGCCGTTGAGGTCGCATCCGCCATACACTTCGCCGATAGTGCCACCATAGAGGTTGACAGTAACGTTGCCTCCCGTGCCAATGAGTTCGGGGTGGCCTACGGGATAGTGCTCACTATCATATTTCTTCACATTGGAAGGATGTTCCAGTCCAACTTGGCCTCCCTCACCTTGACAGCCACCGAAGAGTGTTCCAATGTTGCCGCCATAGACGTTGACGGTGATGTTGCCGTAGACCGAACCCAAGCGGCATCCGCCGTATGCTTTCTCATAGTTCTCGGGGGTTTCGCAAGAGAAGTTAAGCACCATTTCGCCCACTTGGTCGGCAAAGTTTCCTCCATTGTAGATGTTATCAATGGCCAATGGGCCACAGAGATTTTCGGTCTCAAAGCTTTGGACGATGTTGATACAGATACCCTGGCTATTGGAGCCGCCAAAACAGAAGGCGACATGACCGCCTTTGATTTGGCTGAAGGTGCTATGTATATGATCGTCAACACCCACATTGGCTGGTCCGCCGAGACCGTTGCCACCCCCGAAGATGTAATGGAAACGACCTCCATCCACAACAGATCGGGTACTAATTGCATCGGCTTGATTACTGCCTCCATACACCTCTTCAATGGTGTTATAGCAGCCGTGAATATGGACGTGAGTCACCTTAAGAGAGGATGGCGAATTGTTTTCAGGAGCATAGTCAGCCTGATTTCCGCCACCGAAAACCCGATATATGGCATAATCATCGTCATTGACGGTATTGACGCCCTCCTCGTGGGCCGTTTGATACACGTCCACATACACATCGGTTTGAGGCGAGCCGTTGAGGTTGTTGCAGCCAAAGATGGAGCTGTGATTGAAAGAAGCCTTGCCGAAATAGATGCTATTGTTTTCGCCACCAACGAAAACATGCACCACACCCTTCGTCCAGCCCTTGGTGCCGTCTCCGGCATCGCCGAGGCCGCCGCCATACACATTGCCGTTGATGGTGCCGTTGTTGATATAGATGGTAGTGGTGTTCATTTCATTGGTATTGACGCTGCCAAAAGCCGAGCCGCCGTAGAGGTCGCCGTAAAGATTCAGGTTCTCATTATGGTTTCCATCCAAGTCTTCACCAAAGTTGACGCTTACATCGCCCGCCACGGTGGTAGGAGCACCGTAACCGCCGCCGTGGATATTAGCATGGGCCTCTTCAGCACCGATGTTGCCACCCGTGACGGAAACCATGACATTGCCTTCAATGTCGCCAGTGTTATTGCAGCCGCCATAGATGCCAGTGCCAACGGAGCCACCCGTCATCTCGACGACGCTATTGCCCGTAGTGTTTTCGGTAACATCGGGGTCGGGGTTGGTATCCACAATAACCACACCAGCTTGGTTGCCACCGCCGAAAACGTTGCCGCTCACCGTGCCACCGCTAACGAGAATGTGGGTCTCGCCGCTCTCTCCGGCATACCCGCCAGCATAGAGGTTTGCCGCATTGCCACGCACCATATCAACTTGCGAAGCAGTACTGAAAGGTGCTGTAATGGGGGCTTCGATTGAGCCTTCTGCAATTAAAGTATTATCTAGATCATATACATTGTTGTTTGCGTAAATATAGTTGCCGTTGCCGCCACCATAGACATCGCCCACAGTGCCGCCCGTGACGACCACGCGCGAGGTGCCACCAATGTTGCCGCTGATGTCGCTGCCGCCGAAGATGCCGACACCTGAGTGGTCGCCAGCCTCCACGAGAACCATGCTGTTATAGGTCACGCCGTTCATCTTGCAGCCGCCATAGACGTAGCCGCTCACCTTGGCCGTAGCCGGAACGGGGTCGATTTCATCATGGACATTGCCATCGTAGGAACCGCGCAAGTACACATAACTGCCTATATTATTATAGGTGGTTCCTCCAAGAGTGAGGTCGTCATGATGACCCAACGAGCCTTCGTTGCAGCCGCCATAGACGGTGTTGACCTGCCCACGGAGCAAGATGATGTTTGGAACGATGTCGTTCAAGTTACCCTTATTGTTGCCGCCAAAGATGGTACCCACATGGTCGTGGTTGTAGGTGGGACTATTCACATTAAGGAATACCGTGCAAGAACCAGCTACATGAACACCGTCTCCGCCACCATAAACGGTACTGATGTAGCCATCGTCGGAGATATTGATGTCCACAAAGGTGTTGGTTTGGATGGGTTGGTCGGTGGCATTGCAATACTGCATGTCGCCTGTTCCATCATAGATATAGTCACCATTGCCACCACCAAAGACAGTGTTAATGTTGGGCGTACCAGTCAAGCTAATATAGGAATGGACATTTTCAACAGAGGTAATACCATCGGAAGCCAATTTATAGTTGTCAGGTAATTTACGGTTGGTCATTTCGGCCACGGCTCCCAGGCGGTCATTGCCACCATAAAGGGCGCCGTTGATGGTGCCGCCCGAAATCTGGACTTCGTTGATGCCGTTGATGGAGGCCATGTTGCCGCCGCCATATACATCGCCTTCCACCGTGCCGCCATTCATGCGAACCGACGACAAGCCAACGACAGCGGGATATGAGGGCTTGGCTGCAACATAATCAAAGGTGAAGCCCACGGGAGCCATGTTGCCTCCGGCGTACACATTGCCTTTTACGGTGGCAGCCGTGCCAGCCTCGTCATCCTTGCTCACAATCACGTAGGTCTCGTTGTGGGTGGGGATATTCATGCCAATATAGTTACCTTCAGGGTCACCATAGTCGATACCTGAAACATATACCGTACCGTTGTTGCAGTGGTAAAAGCCGTTGCTGCCAGCGAAAAGGCTCCTGTATACCGTGCCGCCTGTAGCCACGACGTAAGTGGCGCCCTGTACTGCCTGATACTCCAAAGAAGGATAGCTTGTATGATTCGGATTGATTTTGGTGCTGCCCACGTCGCCGCTCACGTTGCAGCCGCCATACACGGTGCCAACATGGCCGTTCTTGAGTTCCACCCAAGTGCTATAGTCCACATTACTGACTTGGCAGCCACCATAAAGATAGTCGACCAACACGGTTGGACTGTTCATCACCACATGGGTGCCATATCCAATGTTGGTGTTATCACCAGCGTATGTGATGGTGCCGCTCTGGTTGGCCAACATGTCGCCAGCGTTGCCGCCTCCATAAACGGTGCCCACACTGCCCGAAGTCAAAGTAACGGTAGGCACGGCCGCCATCGTCGCCTTGTTATTGCCGCCAAAGAGGGTGCGCACGTTGTAAATACCGGTGCCGTCCCATGCATAATCGTCATACTCCTTGACAGTAAGCGTTCCGCCGGAATAGCCACTGATGGCTTGGGAATAGATTTTGCCACAGGTGACGCCGCTGTAGTCGCCAGGCTGACAGTTCACTGTCACGTTGGCAGCATACACGTCGGCTGCATTGCCACCGCCGAAGATGATATCGCACTGGCCGCCGAAGATTTCCACTTTGGTCGTTGAGCCATACACCTTGTTGCCGCCACCAAAGAGGTAACCGATACCGAAGTCGCGGCCATAAACCGTATATTCAGGATTGAGATCAGTCTTGGTTCCGTTGACCACGATATGGTGCACACCATAACCTTGGCCGCCGCCAAAGTTGTTGCCGCCATACACGGCATAGGCCGTGCCGCCGTCGAAGGTGATTAGGGAGCCATCATTGCTCATAGCGGTCAAAAACGCGTTCTTGGCACCGCCGAATACGGAATCAATCTTTATATAGTCATTGGTTACATTAATGGTTGTCCTTTCGATTTTAGGGAACAACAAATCAACGTTTTCCGTTCCGTTGTTGGTCCAAGCCACCTCTCCCACTTCATGCGAAGCGGTCATGGCTTTGATGCTGGCTCCAGGAGCCACGGTCTGGGTTGTATAGTCGCTCGAAGCTGGCACAAACGAACTGCCATTGTATGCATAATATCCATTGCCGCCGCCATACACGTCACCGATATGGATATCGTCACCAGTAGTGCCATAGGAGGCATAAGTGTCGCCCGTATTGACACCTAAAATGATGGAGGCATTGCCGTCCACAGTGCCGGCGATGTCGTTGCCGCCATAGATGGCACCGATGTTCTCACAGTTGATGACGACCACCTCTGTATTGCCCGTCACGTCGGCCATGCGGCCACCACCGAAGATGGCACCATAAACCAACAGGCCGGGCTCGTTTGGGGTTTCGAAATCATATTGTGTGGCTGACTGTTCTGCGCCACCACAAATGCCCGTCACCTTATAATAATAGTGTGTGTGGTAGGCCAAACCAGTGAAGGTGTAGGAAGTGGCATCGCCCTCATAGAGTGGGCTGCCCCAATCGGCTGGGTCGGTAGTCAAATACACCCTGTAGCTATCGGCGGTGGGATACCACGAAATGGAGACCTCGTCATAGTTGATGGACTCGTCGGATATACCGGGGCTTTGGCATTCCACATTGAGCAGAATATTTGCCGACAGGGTTTGTGTTGCGCCCGTATTGCTATAAGTGACCGTAAGCGTAACGGTGGCCACCTTGCGGCCTTCGGTGTTCTCGAAGGCGTAATAAATATTTGGACTTTGCTCTGTGCTTGTATAATAATGTTCGCCGCCATCGTCAAACGTGAGGTAATAAGCTCCCTCGCCCGAAATGGTCCACTCATAGGTGGCGTCACTCTCGCCAGACGAACCTGGTGTTGGTACAGGTGGATTCACAAGGTTTTCGCCTCCGGAGAAATAGTGCGCCACGCCTTCAAATACATACTGGGTATAGGCAGGGATATAGTTGTATGAAAAACCTTCACCGCTGATGGTTGAAGAGAGTTGTTGGTGTCCATTTTGGTTCATCTCTGAATGAGGAATGGTCAAACCTGTCAAGCCAGGATGGTCGGGGTCGGTTGTGGTGACCTGTGCCGAATGTTCGGTGATTGTCACCCCACGATATAGGCCTGCATTGGGAACACCGCCATGTTCGTCATCTTCGACGGGATTACGGCTATAATGGGATTCATGAGTAAGTTTCCATTGTCCATCATATTCCACCCAATAGACTTCCCAACACTGGTAGGTGCCCTGGCCATTGACATCATGCCAATTGCCGCCACAAGTCGTACACTCGCTTGCTGTTGTAACGTTGTGCTGATGGCCTCGAGCCAAACCGCCACCATATGTGTCTTTGTCCCAGTCATAGAAGTAATAAATCTGGTCGGTGTTTCTCAACAGAGAGGTCGCAGGTAAGGAAGCAGAAAGCGACAGCGTTCCATCAGGCTCCATGGGAGCGGAAAGGAAGCGATAGTTTTCCCCATCGTAGAAGTAATAGTTGTGGTTGGTGCCCGACGGGTTGAAGTTCGTTCCCGAATACCAAAGACAGGTGTTGGGGTTGAAAGGCGTGACGTTCTGAACCTCCCAGGTCCCACCATTGTTCACGTGGGCCAGATAATTGTTGCCCTTCTTGATCACAAACTGTCCGTCACCGCCTTGGGCAAAAGCCATGGCGCTGGTGAATAATAAAGCTAATGTCAGTATATGTTGTTTTCTCATATTCATTGGTCTTGTCTTCTGGTTGATCATTCCTTGTCGGGTTTGATTATCCATTTTCTTTCTTATTCATCATGGTGTCACTACCACACCGTTTACGATTACTTTGGTGTCGCCGCTCACAGGGGCCATGTTGCCGCCACCGTACACGTTGCCGAATACTTTGGAGCGGCTCTTCAGCAATACCTCGGTATGGCCTTGTACTTCAGCAGCGTTGCCACCGCCATAGACGTTTTCATGAACGACGGCCCTATGCGCTGAATTATCGTCGCCGATGGTGACTTTCGGGCTGCCCGTGACGACGGCCGTGGCACCTAGTCCACCGCCATACACGTTCTTCACCGTACCATGCTTGATGTTCACCTCAGGATAGTTGCCCGAAGGATGGCTGTAAGCCGCTTGGTTGCCGCCGCCATACACATCGGCTTCGGAGATGTTGAGAGGACAATAGTCGGCACCCGTCTTTTGCTCGATATTGACGGTAATCGTGCCAGCAATGTTGCCCTTGATGTTGCTGCCGCCGAAAATGGCGTTGTGGACCGTACCGCCAAAGATGTCGAGGGTGACGTTGCCGTCAATATCGGCACCAACAGAACTGGTACCCTTCGAGCCGCCGTAGATGTTGTCGTAGACGCCGCCTTTCACTGTGAGGTGGACGTTGTGACCATCGACTACATTGGCTTGGTTGCAACCACCATACAGGTTGTGGATGTAGGCATTACTACAGGAGATGGTAGCCTCAATGTTGCTTGAGATGTTAGCGTAATTGCCGCCACAGAAAAACTCATCGATTTCCATGCTGGAGGAACATACCTCATCGTCAACATTGACCGTCGAGCCGCCACTGATGCTACCTTGCTGATTGCTGCCAGCAAAGGTCTGCTCGATAGCGCCGCCGTGGATGTCGAGGATGACGGAACCGTTGACATTGGCAGGAAGGACTTCGCCGTTGCCGCCGCCATACACCTCCGTGATGGTTCCGCCTTGTATCATGGTACGCACGTTATTGGTTGCCGCAGCATTGCCGCCACCAAACACACGGCCGATTTGATTGTCGCAAGTGTAGATGTTCACATTGGCCGTCTTGCTCGCCACGAAATTGGCTTTGTTGCCGCCACCGAACACGTTGGGAAGGGTGTGGCCGCTAGCCATCTGGAAGACGTTCACAGTGACGTCCTGCTGCGGCGAGCCGTTGGTGTTGTTGCAGCCATAGACGTTGCCCTTGATAGTGGCGTCGCCGTCAAGACCCATCGGCAAGGTGAGGTCATTGGTCACAGTGCCGGCGGCACCGATGTTGACCGTTACCACTCCATTGACGGCAGCCGCATAAGTGCCATCACCCAAGCCGCCGCCAAACACGTTGCCGCCGTTATAAACGTTGGCATCTTCACCGTTATGCGCCGTTTGTGTGGTGATCTTTGTTTCGAGCGTACCGCCGAGGATGTTGACGGTAGTCGTATTGTTTTCATCCGTATTGATCGTGCCGAGGGCCGAGCCGCCATAGACGTCGCCGTAGATGGTGCCGCCATTGACGTTGACTTCCACATTGCCCGAGACTTGAGTGCTTGAACCCAAGCCACCGCCGAACACGTTGGAGAGCGTAGAGGCTTCGAGTTGTTCTGCGGAACCTAATGTGCCGTCGGTGATGGTGACCACAGTGCTACCATTCACATTGCCGTTTTCGCCGCCGCCGTACACGCTGCCGAGTACAGTGCCTCCAGTCATTTCCACATCGCCGCCACCAACGTTAGCGTTCTTGCCGCCACCGAAGACGTTGTTGCTCACCGTACCAGAGATGACATTTACATCCGAAGTGCCAACACAATTAGCCACATTACCGCCACCATAGACATTGGCCACATCAAGAGGGCAATCGCCGTTGGCGTCGTCGTCCACATTGACGGTGATGGAGCCGCTGATGTCACCCTTGGTGTTGCTGCCGCCAAAGGCATTGCCAGTGATGGTACCGCCTTGCAGGTTGAGTGTAGCGTCGCCCTTGATGTTGGCAGCATTGTCTGCTTGACCTTGGGCACCCGAGAACACATTTGCAATGGTGCCGCCATCGACGGTGACGTTCACCGTCACGTTGTGGGTGTCTGTTCCGGCGTTGGCCACCCTGCCACCGCCATACACCTCTCCTATCTTGTTGGTGCAGTTATAGATATGCACGTTGATGCTCTTGTCGTCAGTGTTGGGGGCATAGTTGGCTTGGTTGCCTCCACCGTAGACGGTTTGAATAGAGGGGGTTTCGAGGATCTTGGTACGATAGACATTCACGGCCACATCGCCCAAAGGCGTGCCGTTCACATTGTTGCAGCCGAAGACCGCACTATGGATGACCACGTTGTTGGCCGATTGCGAGCTGCTGCCGATGTTCACCTCTACGTTGCCCTCGGTGACGGCGTTGTTGGCATCGCCCATGCCGCCACCGTAGATGTTGCCGTAGCTGGTTCCACCAGCGGTGCCGTAAGTGCCGCCAAGGATATTGACCGTAGTCTTGGCCTCACCGCCATTGGTGTTGGAACTCGACTTGGCGCCGCCGCCATACACATTACCGTACACCTTTGTGTTACCCTGAAGGGTAAGCGTGGCGTTGCCTTGCACGGTACCAAGGCCAGAGAGGTTTTCTGTAGTGTAGATAAAATGATTGGTCTCATCAAATTCATTGCCAGCCGAGACGTTTTCGACGTGCCTCCAAGTGTACGTGACCCCTGTAGGAAATTTTACTTGAGCGTCATTGAAAACGCCTGCAGGTCGGTTGTATCGGGGATCAGGATTCATGTTTTCGACAGGAAAAACTTTTACGGTGGGCGCATCGGCCGAGTAGCCGCTGCCGAAAACATCCTCTTCAATAGTACAATCTGTGAGTGTGGAAGTGACATCACCGTTTACTGAGCCCAAACGCCCACCACCATAAAACTTGCGCATAGTACAGCCCGTAAGGTCTGTCTCCACATTGCGCGTGGAGGCCAAAGACAGAGAGGCATAGTTTACGAAGAAACGCGCCACAGTTTTATTACCATCAGAGTGAAGGATGAACTCGTATTCATAATCGGTGCTGATGCCACCGTTTCCGCTACTATATTCCCGTTTGTAATGTGTACTGACATGGGAGCCCCAACTAGGATGGTCATTTACTTCACTGTTATTTACACAGTCCTTGCGTTTAAAAGCTGTGCCACCATAGCCCGCACCGAAGAAAAGGTCAAAATAACAATTCGAGGCAGTCGTGGTGACCGTCTTCCCAGCTTCCATGTTGCCAAACTTTGGGCCTCCATAAAACTCCCCAACACGGCTATTGCTAATTTGGGTAGTGATATTGCCGGTGATATGTTGGGCCGCATTAATACCACCACCATAGAAATTGACAATGTCGGCTGCGTTGATAAACCAATTGACATTACCATCTATTTTTTGCATACCGGCACCTGCCACGTTGGTGAAACTGCCTCCGTCGATATAGCATTCAGCATCTTCTGGATCAGGGGTACCATTTTCCTGGTAGATACCCGAGAGATATAAATTGCCGTATTCGCCACCTGCCACGTTGATGGGCACCTTAGGGGTTTTCAAGTATGTTTCGGTATGGCAACCATTGGCTAAGTTTTTGAACCATGCATTGCTGCCAACTAGGATATAATTGGTGTTTGCCGCATACGTAGCCTGGCAAGAAACAAACTGTTCATATATGCCACCTTGAAGAATCAAGGGTGCCATTATTGTTTTATGGTTGCTGCTGGCATACTCAAACTGACCGCAGCGTATGAGTGCGGTATTGGTGATTTCAAACCATCCCCTGGGCCGGAAGATACCTGGCTGAGGATTGATTCCCGAGTTCCAGGTTCGCTTCACGGTACCGATACCTGGAATATTGATGAAATCGAAGCGAATGGGGGCAACTTGTTGACGGGAATTGTGATAGTAAAAGAGAGTATTATCGGGTTCAAGGTCGCCATCAAGGTCGGCGCTCATGAAGGTCACTGGTTTGGTGTCATAGACGATTGCTTTATCGGTGTACTGGTGGTAGTTGCCCACCAACACCACGGCGTAATCGTAAACAGTGTGGGCGGCATTGCTAGCTAAGGCTGTCATAGCATCCGAAACTTTTCTGTGCACTGTCTGACCATTATATTCAGATATGCAGGTGCCGGCCACCGTGACACCATACTTGGTGGAACCGCTATACGTCACATCGTAATTGGCATCGCTGAGGAAAACCGCCTTGGCCCAGTAAGGCTCAATGGTGATGGAAGTCACGCCATCAGGCACCTCCCAATAGGCGCCTTGGCTGAAGACGCGCCCACTGACGCTGTACAAGTCCTTGTTCGAGCAAGCACGGTCCACAAAGTTGAATGCAGGCGCATCGGTGCCGGTATTAACGAAAGTGCCGGTACCCGTCTCGCTGTTATTGATTTTGACAATCTTCCAACCGGTCACCACACGATCACCAGTATAGTTTTTAGAACCCACCTGATTATAATAGGGTAATTGTATTTTCTTATAGTTGAAATTGAAGTTGTTAGGATCTTTATCGATGACATTGAGGTTGAGTTGGCTGGTAATGATTTGCGCTTCATTATCACCAGTGCCTGGATGGTTAAATTGAGCTCCGTTGCCCATCCGAATATTCACCCTTAATGTACCCAATTTACGGCCTTGGTTATAATACACATTGTCAGGGTCGATGGGTGCAGCATGTTCGGCATCGTAATTGACGATGGAGGGATAGTATCCCGGTTCTTTCAAAATAGGATAAGGAGCTATGCTCTTGTCGAGCACCCACTTGGCCATCTGATCCTTCTCTGTGGCATCGCCGTAAACGTAGAAGGCCGCTAAGCTTCGCGTGGAGTTGAGCGTCAGACGGAAGAACTCGAAACGGTTGAGGAAACGCTCCTCGGCACCGAGGGAGCCTTTGCCAATGGCATAGGTGGTAATATTGCTCAGATAATCTTGGTCTTTATAAAGGAAATAGCAATAATTGTTGAGTCCGGTGTTGTCGGCATTGGCTCGTAGGTTGTGGATAAGCAAACCACCGTAAATCGGGGACATGGCGGTGTAACCACTGGTGATGTTACCGTAGAACATGCAATTCATCACCATGGTTTTGAGGTCGCCGCTTTGGGATTCATACTTGTTGTAGCCCACGATACCAGCACGGTGGGTGCCACCAGTGATGTTGGCATAGCTGAAGCAGTTGATGACGCGAGACGTTCCGTCAAGTTCACCCACGAGGCCACCAACATAGTCAGCACCGCTGATACTCGAAGTGGTGGTGCCATCGGGATCATCAGGCAAGATGCCGCAGTTGTAGATGCGAGTGTAGCCCGAGGCAGTGTTGGCGATGGCACCGGCATTGCCGTCAGTGCTGAAGGTAACTTTCTTCAACATGACATTGAGGACAGCGGCATTATGCGTGTCAGATCCATGTATGTTGTCGAATAGGGGTTTGTTCAGGTTGCTAATGGTGTGAAAATTGCCGTCAAGAACACCGGTGAACTCTTCAACCGTAGTAAAGACATGTTCGCCATCTGCAGCCGAAGCATCGATGTCATTGAAAACAAAGAAATAGCTTTCGGGGTTTGACCTCAACTTGGTAAGGTCATTGGCCGTATTGATACTATAGCCTTCACGGGTCACCACACGCTTTACACATGACTGATGTTCAGGGTTGGAATTGGAAATGGCAATAGCCTTGAAAACAGTAATGATGTTGCCCGAGGCGATAGTGATACGCCCTGTGTATGCTGTGGAAGCCGAAGTGGGGATGTCGGGGTCGGCAGGCACCACGCCAGCCTCTGTGCCTTCGCTTTTGGTGTAATACACCGTTGTTCCATCAGGGGCCGTGATGTAGACATAGGTGCCATCCACAACGAATTGCGGCTCATCTGGGTTTAGGGGAGAATAAGTATAGTCAAGTTCTCCCGAGGCGCGGAAACCGAGGAAGGCTTTGGCGCGGATGCGTCTGCCCACGGAGAGGGTGTCCAAGCAGCCGGCAACATAGGTGTCGCTGGCAAGCGTAGGCTCCGTTCCGTCAGCGGTGAAATGGATGTCAGCCATCGGGGTGGCGCAGTGGAGCTGAAGCAGGTTGTCGCATTCCTGGCTCCAAGTAGGTGGGGCAGGAGCTCCAGGCAACGTGTAGGTGGCTTCGCACGAATTCAACCAGTCGCCATGCTTGAAAGTGACGGTGAGCGTGCCTGTGGCTTCAGGAGAAATGGTGTATTCTGCCGTGCCGTCGGAAGCGAGTGGAATATTCTGGGTGGCTACATCTGTGGCACTACAAATGGCCACGTCGCCATACACGCCGCCGCTGATGGTCATCACTGGGCTGGAGCCCACCGGAGGGGTCAGTTCAGGTTTGCCGCCAGTCTTCATCTCCCTACTTACGGAAACAACAGAAGAATTGAAAAGTCCATCACTTGATTTAGCGTAAACGTGAATGGTATAGTAGGTGTTTGTGCCGTCAAGGTCATCAAGGGCAACAACGTCTGTGTATTGGCTATAAGGATTGGGAATCGCATTAATATCGGGAGCAGGAGTGTTTTCTCCTGCTGTAGCAGCATACCAGAAAGTACGGCCATCATCAGGGCCTATGATAGTCAAGATGTTGCCACGGGGTTCAGACACAGAGCAATCATCACTCGTGATATTAACCGAAGGTGCCGTTGGAATGAACAGTCTAGTAACACACGAAGTCAGCAAACCGCTACTCTCGGCAATGGCCCTGATATCCACTTCACCACTCGAACTCAATTCAATAGTGAATGGGCCCTGGTATTGATACAAAGGATTGATAGTAGGTTCATTACCATCTGTCGTGTAATAGATAGTGGCTCCATCTGGACCGCTGATAGAGGCCGTGGCATCTTCGATCGTAATAATTGGCGCTATAGTATGAGCCCCAAAGGCAGAAGAAGTGGTGACTGTGGAATAAAGTTCACCTTTATAGGCGCGAGCTCTCACCACGTCTCCATCAGCAAGGGTGGGAGGATTGGCAACATTGTAAAGCAGTTCTTCGTTATCATGATTCGTTGTAGGATCGACCCCGTTGATAGTATAATAAATGGAAACATTGTTGGATTCACAGTCCATCAACATCGTGTTATTGCATTGCGGCGTAAAAGTTGGCGGGAAAACTATGGTTGGTTCCAATTCTGCGCGAGCCACTCTGGTGAGCACCACGCCATAGCGTTCCACCACAGCCTTGATGACACAAGGATTTACCACTAAAAAGCGTCCGTCCACCATAATAGCACTAGTAGCAATGGGGTCATCAGGATCATTGCCATTATAAGAAACCGTGTAACGGATATTATAACCCGTAAGCAGACCATTGTCATCTGTCACGTCAACCATACCTGTTGATGGATCTACTTCACTAAACTTGGGAGCTTTTAACAAGTCCCGAATAAAAAACCATTGAGGCTCTGAATTATAAAATTGAAGTAATCCTTGTCGTTGGTTAGTAGTACTTGTACCATTTGAACCTGAACCAAGCCCGTTTTTATCTCCACCCTGAGCAGAATTTAATGTTCGTGTATTTAGGTTGCAACCTGTTTGGGTTTGAAAACAATCGGTAGGTGAAATGTAATAAGGTTCTTGGCTCAAATTAAGAGTAAAGTAAGTCTGTATCAGGTTATCTGGGTTATCTGGCAGATTGTCAAGCCATACATCACGGTCGCCAAATTGCTTGTTGCGAATAACTACGTATTTGTTGTAGCGAGGATTTATGAGCTGGAATGTAACGTTATCAACATGCTTTACGACCCAGTGAGAGTAGCTATTGTCATAAGCCGTTCCGCAACCTTGCGTGGTGTTCGCCTCAGTGGTATAAAGCGTAGTGAGGTATCGCTTATCCCCATCGGTTATCACAGAAGGCCACAAATAGGCTTGGTAAACGGAGTTGTTCCGTATATAATAAACACCTTCAGCAGGAACACTTTGTCCCAGTGCCTTCGCTCCCAAAAAGCATAGTAAAAACAGGGCCAGCACCGCCAGCCTGTTCCTTGTTGAAAAGTATATTTCTCTTTTAGTCATAAACAAATGTCTCTTTTTCAATACGATAACTAAAAACTGCCGCACCGCATGGCGATGCTTTTAAAATGCGTGCAAAATTAAGTAATTTTTCCCAATAAATACAAGCCTTTCCGAAGTTTTTTATGGTCAATTTTTCCTATTTCTCAGGGGGGGGGTAATCAATTGAATGCCAATTGATTATAAAAACAGCAATTGCATAGAAGCTCTGTTTTGCACCTCAACGTGCATATTATTTCACCGAAACACAAAATCTTTCGCATCTATGGGCGAATTGTTTCAATGAGAGGCGTGTTTTTGCGACCCATTGCACAGGGTTGTTTTTCAAGGAAAGGCAAGAATTTTAGGGATTTACATAAATCTCCGTCAAACGCACAGGCACACCAAGGCGGCCAAAACCATCAGCAGCGGGATAATCTTGCTGCGGATGTTCTGCTCCTTGAAGCCGAAAATGCCGTAGACGAAGGACACGACGAGGCGCACGCCGTAGAGAATGAGCGGGATGAGCACTATCACGGCGGCATCTTGCTTCAAACCAGTGAGATAGATAACATCGGCCACGGTGACGAAGACCGCCATCGCCACGATGCCCCAGCGCCATTCGAAAGGTTGTTTTTGTCGGTTCGGGAACCAAATGAAACAGAACAGCACCGCCATCATCAGGAAGTCGTAGATGGTGTACCAGGCTTGGATAGTGGTCGGCGAAATGCTTTCCTTGCTCAGCAGGAACTTGTCGTAGACGCCGCTAAAAGCCACCAGCACCGCCGAACCGAGCAGCATATACACCCATTTGTTCGACTTGAAATTTATACCCTCCAACTTGCCTGAGCGGTTCATGAAATAGAACGATATGATGGCCAAGACCACACCTATGCCTTGAAGCCAGGTCAGGCTCTCACGAAACACGATAAACATCAGGATGACGGTGATGGCTGGCCGCAACTGGTTGACGGGCCCCACCACGGTGATAGGCAGGTGCTTCATGGCCGAATAGCTGAACATCCACGAAGCTAGGATAAGGGCGGTTTTACCCATGATGAGCAGGTGTTGCCGCGCCGTCAGCGGCTCGATATAGAGTTGTTGCATGAAGCTGTCAGCGAAGATGTAGGGTTTGAAACACGACAACAGGATCAAAGGCAAAAACAGCAGCCCGCTGACCATGGTGCTATAGAACAAAACGGGGATGATGGCGTTGTTTACGACGGTCTGTTTCTTGAAGATGTCGTAGAAGCCCAAAAGAACGGCTGAAATCAGGGAAAGAACAACCCACATGGTATATCGTCAATTTTGCGGGGCAAAAGTAGGGAATTTTGTTTATTTGTTGAACTATTTATTTGTTGAATTGTTGCTTATGGCCTATAGCTCATGGCCTATGGCAGCTTCATCCAAATGTGGAACTTTCAACTTTGACATGTAGCTGCCATAGGCCATAGGCCATTAGCCATAGTTATCTAATCAAATCAATGTAAACTGGCAAATGGTCGCTGAAGCCGCCGAAATAGCGTGGGCCGATATAGGTGCGGAAAAGCTTCTTCCCGTGGTAGGTTTCGTCATCCTCCAGCATGAACTCAGCATGAAAGATTCGTGCGCTACCCTCTTGGTAATGAAGGCCTTCCCTATCGTCCATCACGGCAGGGGTGACGACGATTTGGTCGAAGATCTGCCAGTCAGCCTGATGCTTCAAGGTGCCCTCAAAGCCCAGTCCGTCGTTTTTCCCGAACAGGTTGACGAAGCAGTTTTCTTCCATCTCCGAGGGATGGCGGGCGCGCAGCACGTCGTAGACACTCGGGTCGGTGGGACAGTCGTTCAAGTCGCCCATCATGATGACTTTGGCTGGGTAGCCTTCGGGCATGGAGGCACAAATCGANNGGCCAGTGGTTGACGAAGACGTGGAGGGTATCGGCGCAGTTCCTTGAGCCTGTCGAAAGGCCGCCTTCTACCGCCACAAATTTCGCATACAAAATATCTCTGGAATGATACGCCGTATCCTCTGGGTTATAGTATGGGAACACCTTACTTTCAACCAGTTGGAAATGATCGATAGAATAAACAATGGCAGGGTCGATACCGCGTTTGTCGGGGCCTTCGTAATGTACGTAGCGGTAGTTGTGCTTCTTCAGGGGTGTCTGCTCAAAGATGGCGCGCAGCACGTATTCATTCTCCACCTCACACATGCCGATGATGCCCAATGGACGGTTCTCCGACATGGCCAGGATGGCTTTGTACATATTGTTGCGCTTCTGGTAGAACCTCGACTTGGTCCAATGTTGCATCCCTTCTTCGGTGAAGGCATTGTAAGTCTTGGTGCTGTCGACGAAAGGATCGAAGAAGTTCTCCATGTTCCAAAAGGCAATGCGGACGGGCTCGTTTTGGGTTTGGGCTTGCATTACGAAGCCAAAACACAGAAAACAGAGCAAAACCCAGGACTTTTTCATTTGAACAAGGTGTTATTTGGTTGCAAAGATAGGGTTTTTCGGAAAAAGTTTGTAACTTTGCAGCGTAATAAAACAAGGGAAGAAAATGACTGCATTACAAATAGCAAACATGAACGCAGAAATACTGCGTAATCTCGGAACGCTTGCAGAAGACGAAAACATGCTTAACCGTGTAGCAAAATACCTTCGTAAACTAGTTAAGGAAAAGGAAGATCCCACATTGATGAGCAAAGAAGAGTTTTTTCAAAAAATCGAACGTTCCAAAACTGAAGCACTCGATGGGAAAGTACACAGAATAGAAAGTAAAGAACAACTTTCACAATTCCTTAATAGTCTCTAACTATGTATCATCTAGATTACACTGAGACGGCAAAAGAAGACATGCAACGCTTAAAGCAAAGCGAGCCAAAGTCTTTTATAAAACTTGGGAAGCTTCTTGAGGAACTGATGGATCATCCTCGAACAGGCACAGGTCATCCTGAACAACTTTCAGGTGACCATTCTGGCCAATGGAGCCGCCGCATCACAAAGAAACATAGACTGGTATATGAAATCTATGATGATACAGTAGTTGTTCTTGTTCTTTCTTCATACGGTCACTACGACGACAAGTGATTAAAAACCTATTCATAGTATTATTGTTTTTGGTTTTGCCATTGGCAACTATCCAAGCGCAAAATCCCCACTTCTGGGACGGCATAGAAGCCTTCGACGGCCCGACGGACGACAATCCCATCCTTGCCTCGCAGCTGGATTTCTATTTCGATAGATTAGTTGTTCCCCTACCCGACTCCATTACATTAGAAATCAGCAGATTGATTGAAAGAACAGAAAACAACATCGACCTCAGGGACTTCATCCTCTGGCACCTCCTTGAAAGATACCGCCACCCCGAATACATGAGCCAAGACCAAGTGTTCGTCTGGCTTTACGACAAATACTTTTCCCAGCTGGAAATCAAGGATTTATACGAGACCAATCTGGCGATGATTCGGGAAAAAGCCGAAGGTTTGAGACGGCTGGCGTTGTTCAACATTGCCCCCGACATCAGAATCAATGACAGCCTTATTTTGCAATCTATTGAGAGCGCATACACGGTACTGTTTTTCTACGACCACGACTGTGAGGTCTGCCAACAAGAAATGCGGGATTTGGACTCAGTCTGCGTGACGCATTCTGAAATCACAGTGCTGGCCATCGACATGAACATAGACGGTTCGGACGGATTTGAAATCCGCCCGAAAGGCTATGGGGATTTGAAATCCTCTATTCAACACCACCGGATTGCAAATCCGTCGGAACTGGCAGAATTATCGGATGCCTACGACGTCGAAACGACACCGTTGATTTATGTCCTCGACAGGGACAAACGCATCATTGCCAAGAAAATACGGGCCAAACAAATATCGTTAATCTTGTAGGGACGCATCGAAATCGAAGATTCGACATAGTCAATGCGTCCGCTGTGCGGACACACGCTGTGTGTCCCTACAAGAGAACCCGTTTCATTTCATCCTTTTTCGCCATCGCCTCCTCATACAATTTCCATTGTGCCCGCGTGCGCACCAGGTTGTGGATGGGATATTTAATCTTGTAATAGGTGTTGCCATTGATGTAATCCGTAAGGAAACGCACCGCCTGCATGTAGGGGAACAACGTGGCCGCATACGGCAGGTTTTCCTTTTCTATCGGCAGCAGGAATGATTTCGTGCCCTCCAGATAGCCTTTGGCAAACGCCTCGAAGATTTCCATGTTGAAATGGATGTTATCCAAATCGGGGTCGTCCTCGGCACCTGTGTTGGCCGCCGAACGCAAGAAATCACCGAAATCCGAGAAGACAAAACTCGGCATGATGGTATCCAAGTCAATGATACACAATACGTTGACATCCTTATCAAAGAGCATGTTGTTAACCTTGGTGTCGCAGTGGCAGATGCGTTTCGGCAACTTGCCCTCACGATAAAGTCTTTCGCCCAGACACATATCGTCAGCCACGGCTTTCATCCTATACACCAACTTCTGCACTTCCACTTCACGCATCATTCCGACACGATCTTTGGCAACGGCATCATCCAACTGTTTCAGACGGAATTCAATGTTGTGGAAATCGGGGATAATCTCCCCTATCGGCGTCTCCAGATCCGTCAGCAGCGACTCAAAATCGCCGAAGGAACGCCCTGCATAATAGGCATAGCCCGGGTTGACGGTCTCGTAGGTGTAGCTGTCGGCGATGAAGTCCATCACGCGCCAATACTTGCCATCTTCGACGACGTAGGTCTTTCCTGTGTCGGCCTTCAGGAAATGCAGCACCCGACGGTCAATACCCTTAATGCCTTGGCTTTCATATTTTTTCCGAATGTGGCTCGTCACCGCTTCGATGTTATTTTGTAGCATGTCCACATCGGTAAACACAGCGTTGTTGATGCGTTGGAGGACATATTTCGGTTGGGCTTCACCATGCACCATGATTTTATAGGTGTCGTTGATGAGGCCGTTGCCCAGTGGCTCGATACTGGCAATGCTGTCGGGGTCGATGAAGTGCCCCACGATGGAGAAAAGTTCGTTCATAGAGTTAAATTTTTGGCGAAGATAATGTTTTTGAGCATTAAATTCCTATTTTTGCCTTGAAAAAATAAGATTCCCTTCGGGAATGGAGTTCGAATCATAATTATAATGCGGCGGTTAGGGTAGCTTAAAGAAAGTAGGTTTTTCATACCGCCGCAATACCAAAACAGACAACCTCCATTCCCGAAGGGAATCCCAATTCAGTGAAACAACAAAACGTTACGCTATGAAAAACACAATCTTACACCTCATTATTGGCCTTTTTGTTATGACCTTGTTTGCGTCATGCTGCGAAAAGCAAGAAACTGAAGTCCGCAAGGGCAACTACCGCATTGTCAACAACACCATTGTCTTCGACGAGCCACAGCGCATCGAAGGACAAAAGAGCGTCCTTCAGTTCGCCGTCGACCCCATCGAGAACGTGCGTATCGGCTTCATCGGCCTCGGCATGCGTGGTCCCGATGCCGTCGACCGCATGACCTATATCGACGGTGTGACCGTCGTCGCCTTATGCGACATCGAACCTGACCGCGTGGAAGCCGTGCAAACCAATATCCTTGAAGCCAAGGGCTTGCCTCGTGCCGCTGCCTACTCTGGCCGTGAGGCCTGGCGCGAACTCTGCGAGCGCGACGACATCGACCTTGTCTACATCTGTACCAACTGGCAGACGCATGTCCCGATGGCTGTCTACGCCATGCAACAAGGCAAACACGTGGCCGTCGAAGTGCCTGCCGCCACCTCCATCGAAGAATGCTGGCAGCTCGTCGACGTGGCCGAGCAGACACAACGCCACTGCATGATGCTGGAGAACTGCTGCTACGACTTCTTCGAGCTGACCGCCCTCAACATGGCCCAACAAGGCATGCTCGGCGAGCTCATCCACGGCGAAGGTGCCTACATCCACAACCTTGAGCCTTATTGGCACGAATACTACGAAAACTGGCGTCTGGAGTTCAACCAGAGCCATTCGGGCGACGTCTACCCCACCCATGGCCTCGGACCTCTCTGCCAAGCCTTCAACATCCACCGCGGCGATCGCATGAAGACCTTGGTCAGCATGAGCACACCTTCGTACAACGGCAAGAAAGTCGCCAAGGAGATGATGGACACCGAAGACTTCGCCAACGGCGACATGACCACCACGATGATCCAGACCGAGAAAGGCAAGACCCTGCTCATCGAGCATGATGTCTATAACTATCGCCCCTACAATCGTCTTTTCCAACTCACTGGTACCGAAGGCTTCGCCAACAAGTATCCGTCGGCGGGCTTCACTGTCCTCGAAGACAAGCTGCCCGAAGGCTTCTTAGCCGAAGGACAACACCTTGACCCACACGGCTTTGTACCTGCCGAGGTGCGCGACAAACTCTTGAAGGATTACCTCCACCCCATCGCCGTGGAGATTGAAGAAAAAGCAAAGGAAGTGGGCGGCCACGGTGGCATGGACTTCATCATGGACTACCGCCTGATTTACTGTCTGCATCATGGTCTGCCCCTCGACGAAGACGTCTACGATGCCGCCGAATGGTCCTGCCTCGGCGAGCTGACAGCAGCCTCCATCGCCAACGGTGGTATGCCCGTTGCCATGCCTGACTTCACGCGCGGAGACTGGGATAAGGTTCAGGGATACCGTCACGCGGAATAATTTGTTTATCTTTGCAACTTTAAATCTTTCATCAAGATGAAACCATACGATAACGAAGAAGAAAAAAGCTCTTCAAACGCATCGGAACCGCAATTGGCTTATGGGAATATACCACAGACCCATCCCATACCCTTAAATTATCCCCAAGGCGTTCCTAATGGGTATATGTCTTTGGAACAATTTGGAGAGATTTTCCACAAAAAACTTGATGATTGCTATGCGCATTTACCAAGTGAAAATCAGCTTTGAAGTATTGTCGGAATTGGAGGCGGTGGCAAAATACATTGCCTCCAATTATCGGCCTGAAAGCGGCCACAACTATGTCAACAGAATACTTGGCCAACTGGCTGCATTGTCCTATTCAGCTGATGCTTATCAATACAGTCGTTTCAATCTTGCAAAAGCCATTCATCCCAAAGCGAAAACACTAACCATAGTTAACCACAAATGGACAGTTGTTTTCCATATTGATGGTGATTATGTCATCGTTGACAGAATCATCCCAGCAAAATCCATGTACTGATTTGTATTATTTTGCAGCAACCGACCTGAAAAAGATTTCAGCATCTTTCCAAACAGTGTAATCTCTTGCGTAAAGCAAATTAAGCTGGTTGATGAAATCGGGGTCGTCGACAGGTTTGTCGAGGTGCGAGGCAGGACTGTAGACGCCCCTACGGATCTTGGGCAGCTTCTGCGTCTCGTCGGCGGGCGAGCAATAGCCTACCCAGGTACGACGGCCAAACAAGACCAGGAAGGCGTTTTTCAGGAACTGTACAGGCTTCTTCACCACCAAGGCCAAAGGCAGCCAGAAAACGATGCTGAAAATGCTCATCACCACATCAAAGAGGCGCTTGTTACGGCGGTTGGCCACCGTATCAATGGCTTTGATGTCAACGGTATAAAGGTCGCCGCGCGTGTTGATACTGTTGCTGCCGATGATAGACAAACTATCCTCAGGTGCAATTTTGTAATCCACGTTGGTGGCATGCCAGTCCACCATTTTGTCGATAATGACCTGATGCGGCACGTCCTTCGAGCAGAAAATGACCTCTGTAATCTTGTAAATCTCGATGATGTCGGGCACTTGGGAAAGGTTGCCGATGAAACCCTCGGGAGCCTCGCCTTGCGTCTCGGAGCTCACCAAACCGATGAAATCCGGCTTGATGGAAGTGCTTTCCAAAATGGAGTTGACACGTTGGGTCTCCTCGGGGCTACCGATGACCAAAAAGCGTTTCTTTTCCGTCTTCTTCGACTGGAAGTTCTCGTTGCCCAACAAGATGCCCACAAAACGTATAAGGCTCATCTCCAAGGCCAACCAAACCATGCCGAAAAGAATCAACGCCCTTGAGAAACGCAGGCTTTCAGGCAATAAGGCATACAACACCAGGATAACGGCACTGCCAAAGGCCACGCCAAGCACGGCTTTAGCGATGCTATAGGGTTTGTCGTAACCTCCAGCAAAATATGCAGATAGCAACCATATCAAAATATACACAGGCAACACGGCGGCAAAGAGCACCACGGGATAGGTGCCCACACCACCATAGACGTTGGCATGACCCCAGAAATAACTGATGGCCGCCAAGCCACCATAGCCCAAGACTGCATCGAGGAAAGGGACAGCCGCCTTGTGGAAAAACTGCGATACCAAGGCAAAGAAGGCCTTGATGTAGATGGCCATATTAATAAGGAAAGAGAACGACTTGGCCCATGAATTGCCAAAATGCTTCTTGGCAAAGATCTCCATGGCGCGGTAGAAGACAAACACGTAGTTGACGCTGGTCTTCTTGGTGCTCTCGCCCTTATAATGGATGATGCGCGTCTCGGGGAAATAGTAGTTCTTGTAGCCGCCTTGCGTGATGCGGTACGACAGGTCGATGTCCTCGCCATACATGAAGAAGGTTTCATCAAGCAGACCGACTTTGTCCAAGGTCTCGCGCCGCATGAGCATAAAAGCACCGGCGAGAATCTCCACTTCGTTAGTCTCGTCGTTGGAGAGGTGACCCATGTAATACCTCGCAAAGCGTTTGCTATGCGGGAAGAGCTTGCAGAGGCCAAACATCTTGTAGAAAGCCGTCTTTGCCGTAGGCAGACCACGCTTCGACTCGGGCAAAAACTGTCCCTTGCCATCCACCATTTTCACGCCGAGGCCACCCGCATCAGGGTGACTATCCATGAAGGCGATACACTTCGAGAAGGTGTCGTCCTCCACCACCGTATCGGGGTTCAACAAAAGCACGTACTCCCCAGAAGAAACGCGGATGGCTTGGTTGTTGGCGCGACTGAAGCCCACATTCTCCTTGTTGGCGATGACCTTCACCTCGGGAAACTTCTGCGCCAACATCTTCAAAGAGCCATCGACGGAGTTGTTGTCCACGACAAACACCTCTCCCTCAATACCTTGCATGGCGCGACGCACCGAATAAAGGCACTGCTCGAGGAAGTACTCGACGTTGTAATTGACGATGACGACAGAAAGCTTCATGCGCTAATGAATCATTTTGGAGAAGGATACGAGTCGTGATTGATTCTCACAGGCTGGATTTTCTTGCCTGGACTTTCTTGCAGTGTGTCGCTAATGTTCTCCAAACCGCAGGCATTCAATATTTTGCCTTTCAAATCCCGGTTCTGCATCCAGCCAGTGAACCTTTCAGCTCCTGGGCCGTAGGCAAACACCATCACGGGCAAGGCGGAGTGGCTGCCAGTGGAATAGTCGAAGGAAACGTTGGTGTATTTGCCTTGGCGGTCAATCAAGGTCAGGCCGCCGGTTTCGTGGTCGGCAGTGACCACGACGAGCGTGTTGCCTTTCTCCTTGGCGTAGTCCAGTGCCACCTTGACGGCATAGTCGAAGTCCATCATCTCGTCCATCATCCAAGTGGAGTCGTTGGCGTGGCAGGCAAAGTCGATTTGCGAGCCTTCCACCATAAGGAAGAAGCCGTTTTCGGCATCATCCAAAGTCTGCAAGGCGGTTTTCACGGCACGAGGCAGGAAGCTGCCACGTTCGGCAGCCTTCGGCATGTGGTTGTCATTGGCTATCACTGCATATTTCTTGCAGGTTACATCGATGTCGGCGAGGGTGTCATAGACCTTCCAGCCGAGTTCGTTTTCCATGCGCTCAATCAAATTGACGCTATCCTTGCGCTGGTTAAAGTGCTTCATGCCACCGCCAATGATTAGGTTGAGATTTTCTGATTCAGCCATTTGCACAGCAATATCCTCATATTTGGAACGTTTTGGCACCTTGGCGTAGAACGTCGCGGGCGTGGCGTGGGTGACGTAGCACGAAACCACGATGCCCGTCTCCTTGCCTTGTTCTTTCATCACCTCAAGGACGGTCTTCACCGGAATCGTGTCTGGATTCATGCCGACCATGCCGTTTTTGGTCTTGTGGTCGCTGGCAAGAGCCGTGCCACCCGCTGCCGAGTCGGTGATGTCGTTGCTAGCCGAATGCGTGTCGACCACGCCAATGTATGGAAATTGCGAGAAGGTCATTTCCTCATGCGATGCAAGCATGGCGGCATAGACCTGAGGCAGTGCCATGCCGTCACCAATCAAATAAATGACATTTACGGCCTTGGGAGATTCTGGAGTTGCTTCTTTCTTGTTGCAACAAGCAGACATGATGCCCATGATTACGAGGGCGGCAATGGATAGTATAATTAGTTTTTTCATATTTAGGTAATGTGTTTACTAGCTGGGTTTCCCTTCGGGAATGGAGTGTTGTCAGTAGTTAGAAAGCGGCGGCCTCGAGCACCTTATAACTTGTGAACTTTACAAGCCGCCGCATTAAATGAAAGCCACATCACTCCATTCCCCGCATGGGAATCTCTATAATATCGTCTATTTTTGTCCTTTATTGTTTCCGAGCCACTACTTTTTTCACAGCCTCCACAATGTCGGGCGTATCGAGGTGGAAGAACTTCAGCAACTCATCGGGCGTGCCGCTTTGTCCGAACACGTCGTTGACGGCCACCATCTCCATCGGGCAAGGCATATTCAAGGTTAGTGTCTGGGCGATGCTGTCACCGAGGCCGCCATTACGCTGATGTTCCTCTGCCGTGACCACACAACGGGTCTTCTTCACGGATTTCAGCACGGCCTCCACATCCAAAGGCTTGATGGTGTGGATGTTGATAAGCTCAGCATTAATACCCATCTCCTTCAGAATTGGCAGGGCTTCGACGGCTTTCCAAACGAGGTGGCCGCAGGCAAAGATGGTCACATCGGTGCCTTCTTGCAACATCTGGGCCTTGCCGATGACGAATTTCTCATCCACGGGGGTGAAGTTCGGCACTTTCGGGCGACCGAAACGCAGGTA
>LXOW01085747.1_pt1 | contig 46796 bp, 31 predicted proteins | sample 1368591 | NCBI WGS metagenome assembly LXOW01 (sample SAMN04884650, study PRJNA319009) | bovine gut metagenome | isolation source: Cow rumen | host: Bos taurus | place: Italy: Legnaro (PD) | collected 2014-07-09
TCGAACACTTCCCAAGGATTCTCCTCGAGTTGCTTGTGGCCGAGGCTGAGGCGGCGGTTTTCTTCGTCGACATCGAGGACGATGACGTCGATGCTTTCGCCAACCTTGGTGAATTCAGCCGGGTGCTTGATCTTCTTGCTCCAGCTGAGGTCGCTGATGTGGATGAGGCCGTCGACGCCTTCCTCAAGCTCGACGAAGATGCCGAAGTTGGTGAAGTTGCGCACGGTGGCGGTGTGCTTGCTGCCCACAGGATATTTCTCGGCGATGGCCAGCCAAGGATCTGGCATAAGCTGACGGATACCAAGGCTCATCTTGCGGTTCTCGCGGTCGAGGGTCAGGATAACAGCCTCCACCTCGTCGCCCACCTTCAAGAAGTCCTGGGCGCTACGCAGGTGCTGGCTCCAGCTCATCTCGCTGACGTGGATAAGGCCTTCAACGCCAGGCAGTACTTCGACAAAGGCACCGTAGTCGGCGAGGACCACCACTTTACCCTTGATGTGGTCGCCTTCCTTAAGGTTGGGATCCAAAGCATCCCAGGGGTGAGGAGTGAGTTGCTTGAGACCGAGGGCAATACGACGCTTGGCCTCGTCGAAGTCAAGGATAACCACATTGATCTTTTGGTCGAGCTGGACAATCTCTTCGGGGTGGTTGATACGGCCCCAGCTGAGGTCGGTGATGTGAATGAGACCATCCACGCCGCCAAGGTCGACAAACACACCGTAAGAGGTGATGTTCTTGACGACTCCTTCCAGCACCTGACCCTTCTCGAGGTGGCTGATAATCTCGGCCTTCTGAGCCTCGATCTCGTCCTCGATGAGAGCCTTGTGGCTGACAACGACATTCTTGTATTCGTGGTTGATCTTGACAACCTTGAACTCCATGGTCTTGTCAACATACACATCGTAATCACGGATAGGTTTGACATCGATCTGGCTACCGGGAAGGAAGGCCTCGATGTTCTCGAACACAGTGACAATGAGACCGCCTTTGGTGCGGCTCTTGACGTAACCGGTGATGATTTCCTGGTTGTCGTAGGCCTGGTTGACGCGCTCCCAGCTCTTCAGGATGCGAGCTTTCTTGTGGCTCAGCATCAGCTGGCCGTTGGCATCCTCTTGGCTCTCGACGTAGACCTCGATCTTGTCGCCGGCCTTAAAGTCGGGGTTGTAGCGAATCTCGCTGACGGGGATAACGCCGTCACTCTTGGCGCCGACATTCACCACGGCTTCACGGTCGGTGATAGCCACGATGGTACCCTCGATAACTTCCTGCTCAGTAAACGAGTTGAAACTCTGATCATAGGCAGCGTCATTGACGTTGGCACTGTTGTCGCTGATTTTACCGGCTTTCTCGTCAATAGCATCCCAATCGAAATCTGCCAGCGGTTGTACGTTCTTATAATCCATTCTTTTCTTTTTGGCGGAGAGAAGAGCTCCGCTACTCTCTTTTTGTGTGCATCCTGCCCTGCACGGGTTCAACTATAATTCAACAACATCTTGACCGACAGCCTATTGACAGGATATAGCGCGCTCAAAATGCTTTGCAAAGATACAACTTTTTTATAATCTGTTGAAAAAAACTTTGTTTAGAGCTTGAGTTTCTGCTCGGCGAGGTCGGGAGTGAGAGTAAAAGTAGAGTCCTTGGGAAGTGCCGGGAGGTCGAACATCAAATCGGTCATGAGGCTCTCCATGATGGAGCGCAATCCACGGGCACCCAGATGATAGCGCACAGCGCGGTCAACAACCATATCAAGCACTTCGGGGTCGAACTGAAGGGTGACGCCATCCATGTGGAAGAGTTCCTGATACTGCTTGGCGAGGGCATTCTTGGGTTCAGTGAGAATGCGGCGCAAGGCGTCGCGGTCCAGCGGCTGGAGGGCGGTGAGCACCGGGAAGCGACCCACGAGTTCCGGAATAAGACCAAACTTCTTGAGATCCATGGGCTGGACATACTGTAGCATATTCTCGCGGTCAAGTTCCTGTCGCTTCTCGTCACCCTTAAAGCCTATGACATTGGAATTGAGACGGGCGGCGATGGTACGCTCAATGCCATCGAAAGCACCTCCACAGATAAAGAGGATGTTACGGGTGTCAATGGTGATGAGTTTCTGCTCGGGATGTTTTCTCCCGCCTTCGGGAGGAACCGAGACAAGCGCACCCTCGAGAAGCTTCAGCAATGCCTGCTGTACACCTTCTCCACTGACATCGCGAGTGATGGAGGTATTCTCGCTCTTGCGGGCAATCTTGTCTATCTCGTCAATGAAGACGATGCCGCGCTGACAAGCATTGACATCGTAGTCGGCGGCCTGAAGGAGTCGCACCAAAACATTCTCCACATCATCCCCCACATAGCCAGCCTCGGTCAGCGTGGTGGCATCGGCGATGCAGAAAGGCACCTTGAGCAGACGGGCGATGGTTCGGGCCAGAAGGGTCTTGCCGGTGCCGGTCTCTCCCACCATGACAATGTTGCTCTTCTCAATCTCCACTTCATTCTTGTCACCGTGCTCCGAATTGTATTTCAATCGCTTGTAGTGATTGTAGACAGCCACCGAGAGGACACGCTTGGCCATATCCTGCCCAATGACATACTGGTCTAAAAACTGTTTAATCTCTGCTGGACGAGGGATGTCTGAATCCTGTATACTGAACTTCTCCGACGACTGACGGCCGCCTTGTTCGCGAAAAATTTGTTCGGCCTGATGGGAGCAGTCCTGACAGATATAGCCGTTGAGACCGGCAAGGAGCGTACCAGCCTGTGAGGCTGGACGGCCGCAGAAAGAGCAGTGTTCTTCGTTTGTAGGTTTCTTGGACATTTACAATAACTGGTTTTTAGAGGCATCTTGCCTAATGAATATGAAGAGCAGGATAGTGAATGCAAGGAGCGACGAGCCGCCGTAGCTGAAGAACGGTAGCGGGATACCGATGACGGGCACTAGACCGAGTACCATGCCCACGTTGACAAAGAGGTGGATGAAAAGGATACTGGCCACCGAATAACCATAGATGCGGGCAAAAGGCGAACGTTGTCGCTCGGCCATAGACACAATCCGCAATAGCAGAATTACATAGAGAGCCACCAGAATCGACGACCCAAGGAAGCCCCACTCCTCACCCACCGTGCAGAAAATGAAGTCGGTCTCCTGCTCGGGCACGAAGTCGGCCTTGGTCAAAGTACCTTTGAGGAATCCCTTGCCGACAATGCCACCCGAGCCGATGGCTATCTTGGACTGGTTGATATTGTAGCCCGAGCCTTGAAGGTCCTCGGTCTTGCCGAGGAGCACGTCGATGCGCTCGCGCTGGTGCGACTCAAGTACATTGTTGAAGACAAAGTCGACCGAGAACACGAACACCGCACAGCAGAGGAACACGAGGATGGTGTGCAGATAGTCGCGGCGTGTGCGCTTGTTGAGCCATACGAAGAGATAGAGCACACCCAGCAGCGCCAGGGCCCCGAGGAGTATGTACTTATTGACCAACAAGGCCAGCACAAACAGGACGATGGCAACCACCCCGATGATAAGGAATCCTCCCGAAAGGCCCTCGCGGTAGAGCGGGAAAATGAAGCCCAGGAACACCAGTGCCGAACCCGTGTCGTGCTGGAGGAATATCAGCGCCACGGGAATGACTATGAGCACGGCCACCACCATCTTGGTGCGCATCTCCTTCATCTCTATACCAATGGCAGAGAGATACTTGGCAATGGCCAAAGCGGTGGCAAACTTGGCAAACTCGGAGGGCTGCACCCGGAAGCCGCCAAGCTCGATCCACGACTTGCCGCCATTGACGGTAATGGCCAGGAAGAGCGTGAGCACCAGCAACACCAGCATCACGCCGTAGATGGGATAGGCAATGTTGGAAAACACCCGCGGTTCTGTGAACACAATGACCATGGCAAAAACGAGGGCTGCAGCCATCCAGATGAACTGTTTGCCGTGTTTGGCCGAGAAGTCGAAGAGCGAAGCGTGGTCGGCATCGTAGCCCGCGGCATAGATATTAAGCCAGCCAAAGAGCATGATGGCGAGGTAGAGGCCGATGGTGACCCAGTCCAGTTTCAGTTTCTCTTGGTACATTGATTCACTTCTTCTTCTTCACCCTACGGGTCAGCGGCAGCTTCTGGCAGGGGTTGATTTCCTTGTACATTTTCTCCACATCCTTGCGCTTCACCTCACCGTTGAGGTACTTCTCCACCAGCAGGCCGGCGATGGGCGCCGCCCAGGTGCCGCCGCCGCCCTGTGCATTCTCCACATAGACGGCCATGGCTATCTTGGGATCGTTCTTGGGGGCGAAACAGATGAACACCGAGTGGTCGTTGCCGTAGTTCTCGGCGGTGCCGGTCTTGCCACAGATATCGAGTCCGTCAACGCGGGCACGCCGTGCCGTACCGCCGGCCACATGGACCACATCAAACATGCCGGCGGCGGCAATGTCGAAGTATTCCTTCTTGATGCCGGTCTCGTGGCGCTCCAGATACTTCTCGTTGCGCACCGAATCGGCACCGTAGAACCGCACCATGTGGGGGGTGATATAGTAGCCGTGGTTGGCCACAATGGCGGCAAGGTTGGCCATCTGGATGGGCACCACTGTCACCTCGCCCTGCCCGATGGAGTTGGAGTAGATGGTGGAGAATGCCCAGCGCTCGCTGCCATACCAGCGGTTATAGTAGACCGTGTCGGGAATGTTGCCCTTCGACATGCCGGTCTTGGGCAGGTCGATGTCAAGCTTCTGCCCGAAGCCAAAGCGCATCATATAGTCGTGCCACACCGTCAGGCCATACTGCGAGTCTTTATAGATATTTCTGTACTTACCCTGCTGGATTACACGGCGGTAGACTTGGTAGAAGTAGGGGTTGCAGCTCATCTTGATGGCCTCCTGCACCGAACGTGCCGAGGGGTGGTTGTGGCAACCCGGCTTCTTGTCGCACACAAAGCCCGTGCCCGGCGTGATGACCCCAAGGTCGAGGGCCGTCATGGCCTGGGCCACCTTGAAGATAGAGCCCGGCGGGTACTGGCCCATCAGGGCGCGGTTGAGCATGGGCTTGGCAATGTCGGCGTTGAGCTTCTTGTAGTTCTCGCCACGTATGCGGCCCACCAGCAGGTTGGGGTCGTAGGTGGGTGCCGAGACCATAGCCAGCACCTCGCCCGTCGCGGGCTCAATGGCCACCACGCAGCCGCGCTTGTTGGCCATCAGCTCCTCGGCATAGGTCTGCAGGTCGGCGTCGAGGGTGGTGTAGAGGTTGCAGCCCTCGATGGGCAAGGTGTCATAGGCACCGTTCTGGTAGGGACCTATCTCGCGGTTGTGGACATCCACATGCATAATTTTCTTGCCCTTGATGCCGCGCAGCACCTCCTCGTAGCTTTTCTCGAGGCCACTCTTGCCTATATAGTCGCCGCGCTTGTAGTAGGGGTCGCGATCCAGGTCGCCTTGGTCCACCTCGCCCACATAGCCCAGCACCTGCGCCGCAATGGGGCGGTCGTAGATGCGCAGCGTGCGCTGCGAGATGTAGAAGCCCTTGAAACGGAACATCTTGTTCTCGAACTTGGCATACTCCTCCTTCGAAATCTGCTTCATGAATATCGAGGCCGAATAGGGGGAATACTTGCGGGCCTTCTGCATGCGCTCGTCGAAGTCCTCGCGGCTGATTCCCAGACACTGGCAGAAATAGCTCGTGTCGAGGTCCTTCACCATACGGGGGATGACCATCAGGTCATAGACAGCCTCGTTGTGCACCAACAGCTCGCCGTGACGGTCGTAGATAAAACCGCGGGCGGGGTACTGCGTCACATTGCGCAGCGACTGCATCTCGCCCAGCGTCTTATACTTGGAGTTGAAGAGCTGCAACATCGCCAGGCGTCCCACAAAAAGGACGCCTATCACGATGAAGATTACCTTCACCACATGACTCCGGCCGGCAAACTTGTTCGACATAATTTGTTTTAAACGCACCCGCACGTCAATTATTGCCCTTTTGGCGATATTTTTTTGCAACCCCGCCGCTCCACCATCTCCAACGGTCTCTTATCCTATCCTCCCNNGGCAGCGTCAGATGTGTATAAGAGACAGCTCTTATCCTATCCTCCCATTACCCTCTCCTTATCATCTCCTACTAAAATAAGAGTTGGGTAGGAGATGAGTAAGACATAAGTAAGACATGAGTAAGAGTTGAGTAAGAGATGATACCTATATATTACTGATTATCAGCATATTATAATTCTAGTAAAATTCATTAAACACACAAACGGCACTTAACCAGTTGATTAAGTGCCATTTTGCGCTTGTAACTTATTGATTCTCATTACAGGCTCCGAGGCCCAAAATGTTTAGGGGGAATCCCTCATCGGCTTACCGCCAACGGAGGGTCTCGATGAGGTGGTCGAGGTCACGCTGCATGTAGTCGAGCACGGGGGCGAGGGAGTCGTTGTTGGGGGTGCGATTGATGTAGAGGGCGCCACGGAGGAAGTGGTGGAGCGAGTCGGTGGCGTAGAACTGGTAGGTGGAGGCCACATTGCGGCCTTTGAGGTGCCATTTGACGGCGTGCACCGTGTGGTCGTCGCTCTCGAAAACCTGCTCGTCGATACCCGAGGCAAACTGGTAGTGCTTCTCCAGCAGTCGTGTCGAGGTGTCGGTCTGACCGCGCAGGTCGTCGGGCGAATGCAGACGCTTGTAAGTGAGGAACACCACGCCGTCCCACTGCAGGTACATCAAATCAAGCCATTGCTCCCCCTTGGGGGCATCCTTCTCCCTTAGCTCGACACACCTGTTGGCCTCGAAGGTGAAGGGGAAGGTTTTGCAGGAACCGGTAATGGCGACCATGGTATCGGTACCAGATACGAGCGTGTCGCCGGGGTGGGTGCAGAGGCTATCGACAAGCCAATAGTTGTGCTCCGGCAGGTCGATGCGGAGGTAGGCTTGAGGCTTGGGTGAATAGTCGTTTCCACCGCATGCGGCAAGGGTCGTCGCGGCTACAAATCCTAATATTATATTCTTGATACTCATTCTCTTTAAGCTTTAAACCTTAAACTTTAAACTTTATTTCGTACCTTTGCATCATGAACTGGCTGCAACACTTTCTACATGCCAAGACGCAGTTCAACCTGCACTCGCCCTTTGTCTACGGGCTCTACACCGAGGTGCTCTTCTCGCGTGCCAAGGGTTGTCCACGTGGTCGTTTCGAGGCTGTGGTGTGGCGGCTGGAGCAGCGCTACGGTGTTGAGGCAGAGCGACATGAGGGCGAAGCTTCGCTGCATTGCACCGATGGCGACTTTTTTGTTGTCGACCACCCTCACCGCGACGAGGTCCGTTGGCAGGAACTGGTTGCCGATGCACGGTGGCAGGTGACCCTTGACCTCTTCAATGTGGGCATCGCCGTGGCCAACCCACGCCTCTCGAAGCAGCACTTCATCCTACGCTGACACCTTTCGACCCTATCCCCACCCCATATTGCGACCGCCCAACATGGGCACGAAGCTATAGGTGCCGAACTTCTCTACCTCCCACTCATCTCGACTTTCACCATGCTTGACAATGCGCAGCATCTCCTGTTCCTCGTCGCCCAGAGGGATGACCATGAGGCCACCCGTCTTGAGCTGGGCCATCAGCGCCGCCGGCACCTCGGGGGCACCACAGGTGACGATGATGCGGTCGTAAGGGCCGTAGTTGACCTCGGTGAGACCCTGATAGCCATCGCCAAGGAAGCAGCGGGCCCGGAAGCCCAATTCAGCCAGCAGGGCGCGGGTCTTGTCGAAGAGACCCTTCTGGCGCTCGACGGTGAACACCTTGGCGCCCATGCGACAAAGCACAGCCGTCTGATAGCCGCTACCGGTGCCTATTTCCAGCACCTTCATACCATACTGCAAATCAAGAAGTTGACTCTGCATGGCCACAGTGGAGGGGTGCGAGATGGTCTGCTCACAGCCTATCTTCAAGGCGCGGTCCTCGTAAGCAAAGGTGTCGAGGGCACTATCAAGGAACCAATGGCGCGGCACCTCGTTCATGGCTTTCAGAACTGCCTCATCGGTGATACCCTTGCGTCGGAGGGTGTCGACCATCTGCTTCCGCAGACCCTTATGCTTGTAGGTATCCTGACGTGTCATTGCTTGGAAAACCCTTGTGCGCGGAGTTCTATGGTAGTGTTCTGGGGGGTGACCATAACCGATAGCATGCCCTCCTCGGTGACGTAGCCGATAATATGGATGCCTTCCATCTCCTTGATGCGCTCGTAGTCGCCCTGGGCGACGGTGAAAAGCAGTTCGTAGTCGCGGCCTCCGTTGAGGGCACAGCTGACAGGAAGCATGTTTTTGCTCATCTCGGAACAGACACGCGAACACTGGTAGTCGATGGGGATACGCTCCTCGTAGACCTCGCATCCGCATCCCGAGGCTTTGCTGAGGTGCAACAGGCTGTCGGCCAGACCCTCGCTGACGTCGGTCATCGAGGTGGGCACCACGCCGCGCTCGGCCAGTGCCTTGACAATGTCCATACGGGGTTCGGGCTTGAGGAAACGTTCGAGGACATAGTCGAAACCATCGAGGTCGGGTTGGAAGTTAGGGTTGGCTTGATAGGTCACTTTTTCACGTTCGAGGACCAGCAGTCCGGCATAGGCGCTGCCGAGGTCGCCACTGACGCATATAAGGTCGTTATGCTTGGCACCACGGCGATAGGCTATCTTGTCCTCGTCGACCTCACCGACGGCAGTGACTGTGATAACCATGCCGGCGCGGGTGCTCGAGGTGTCGCCACCCACGAGGGCCACATCGTAGCGGTCGCAGCAGAGGTGGATGCCGGCATAGAGTTCGTCGAGTGCCTCAACAGAATAGCGGTTGCTCACGGCAAGGCTCACCAGCACTTGGCGCGGTGTGCCGTTCATGGCGGCGATATTGCTGATGGCTATGGCCACGGCCTTATAGCCCAAGTGCTTCAGCGGGGTATACATCATATCGAAGTCCACCCCTTCGACCAAAGCCTGGGTAGTGATGAGGGTACGGCGGGGTCCTTCTCCGAGCACGGCGCAGTCGTCGCCCTGACAGGCAGTACCCTCTGTAAGGCGCTCAATCAGTGCCACCTTGCCCAGCTGGCCTATTTCTGTTCGGCCTTCTTGGTATTGTAATTGTTCCATGTTAACCAGTTGATTAATATTCCTGCTGCCACCGACGCATTGAGACTCTCGGCAGTGCCGCCGAGGTTGGGAATGAGCACGGGGTGTGTCACCGCAGCCATGGCCTCGGGACTGATGCCCCGACTCTCGTTGCCAATGAGCAAAACAGAATGTCCAGTGTTTGCTGTTAAATAATTGTTGATGGGGTCACCTTGCAGGGAGGCGCCATAGACGGGCATGCCGCAGGTGGACAGCCAGTGGGGCAGGTCGACATAGTCTACCCTTGTACGGAAAATAGCCCCCATCGAAGCCTGTACTACCTTGGGATTAAAGCAGCTGACAGTGTCGTGGCTGCATACCACCTTGCGGATGCCGAACCAGTCGGCCGTGCGCAACATAGTGCCCAGATTGCCTGGATCCTGGATTGTGTCCAAAGCCAAGGTGAGAACCTCATGATCTTCATGGTCCTTAAAGTCCTTATGTAACGGACGTTCCACGAGCATCCATACTTGGTTGGGGGTCTTGAAGTTGGAAAGACGCTCGAGCTCGGCTTGCGACACTTCGTAAAACTCTCCACTTTCCACTTTCCACTTTTCACTTTCCACCATCCACTCCTCAGTGGCACACACCACACGAATGGCAAAGCCCGAAGACACCGCCTCGGCAGCCATCTTCGGCCCTTCGACAACAAAAACCGCCTCCTCGTCGCAACGTTTCTGCAGGCGGTAGGCGGCCAATTCCTTGAGTTTATTTTTACTTATCAAAGCTCTATATACATGTTATTTTCTTGAGCCAGACGGCGCAGGTTGATGATGGCATAGCGCATGCGTCCGAGGGCGGTATTGATGCTCACGCCGGTACGGGCGGCGATGTCCTTGAAGTCGCATTTGCCATAATGACGCAGAATCACCACACGACGTTGCTCAGGGGGCAACATCTTCACCAGCTTACGTATGTTCTGGCCAGTCTGTTTCTTGATGATGGCATGCTCGATATTCTCATCTTGAATCTTGAGGTTGTCCACCACATCGCCGTCTGGCTTATTGGGCACAATAGGCATCTTATTGTTGCGGCGGAAATGATCCACAATGAGGTTGTGCGCGATGCGCATCACCCAATGGACGAACTTGTTTTCATCCTTGTAGAGACCCGAATTGATGGTGACAATAACTTTGTAGAAGGTATCCTGGAAGATGTCATCTGCCGTTTCCTTCTCTTTGACCACCGAAAAGATGTAACCGTACACCTTGGCCTGATAGCGCTCGAGGAGCGCCTCAAAGCAGGATGCATCACCTTCCTGGTAACGCATAATCAGTTCGTTGTCTGACAGTTGTTTAGTCTTTACGTCCGTCATATTCCTCTATTTTTTAGGGGGTTAAAACTGATACGGTTGCTTCATTTTCTTAGTTTAGTGCTACTTCAATTCGGCTGCAAAAATACACATTTTTTTTTATATACAAGAAAAAAGTGAAAAATATTACAATTATTTTCTTGCTGTCCGTAGGCTCCGTTGTCCAGTAGTTGTCTAGTATTTGTCCAGTAGTTGTTCGATGATTGATCGAACAACTACTGGACAAATACTAGACAACTACTGGACAAATAGCCTAGCAATCAGTAATTAATTGGCAGTCTTACGAATCTTGGAGCCCGACAGGGCATAGAACAGAATGTAGGCGAACCCTGCGACGACAATCCAGTAGGAGGGCTGGTAGCCGACGGGGCCAAAGATGTCTACTACACCGTTCATCAGCAGAGGAAGGATACCGCCACCGCAGACAAGGGCCATAAAGAGTCCCGAAGCACGCTCAGTGTAGCTGCCCAAACCTTCGACGGCGAGGTTGAAAATGCCGCCCCACATCACCGAAGTGCAGAGACCCACACATACCAATAGCGCCGCACTGAGGGGTATGAGGTTCATGCCAAATCCCTTGACACCATTGAATCCCGGGAAATTGATGCTTACACTGGCCGGAATGAAGATGGCCAACAGCACAAGAACCACAGCGGCAGCAGACACGAAGGCCAGCATCTTTCGCGGTGACACTTTGGCGCCCAACAGGCCTCCGATGAGGCGGCCAACAAGCATCAGTAGCCAATAAAAGCCCGTGACAGAACCTGCTACAGCTTCAGCACTGACCCCTTCGGAGAAGAAATTCATATCGGGATTCTGTAGCCACTTGTTGAGCACATTGGGAGTGCCCACCTCGACACCCACATAGATGAAGATGGCGATGGCGCCGAGCACAAAATGGCGATAGTTGAAGAGGCCCTTTAAGGGGAGATCATTTCCAGCATTGCCGGATGATTCTTGGTTCTCTGGGATTTTGGTCAGCAGAATAACGACAAAAGCCAAAGCAAAAATAGCCATGGCGGTGTACATCAAGGGGAAAGTGTCGGAGATGCGGGCATCGACAATAGAAGGAATAAGAAGCCCTGTGATGACGATGACAGCAGTACCGCACAGAGAGTTAAAGGTGCCACCGAACTGAATAAGTTGGTTACCCTTGTTGCCGCCACCGCCAAGACGGTTGAGCATGGGGTTGACCACGGTATTGAGCAGACACATGGAAAAACCGGCGATAAAAGCACCAAGGAGGTAAACTCCGAAACTGCCCATGAGACCCGAAACAAGCTGGATGGCAACGCCAAGAAAACCGATAGAGACGGCTATGAGGGCAGTGGTTTTGTAGCCGCGTTTCTGCAGCAGGTTGCCCGCAGGAATACCCATGACGGCATAGGCGATAAAATTGGCAAACACACCAAGGGTTCCCTGCCAGTTGGGGATGGTGAATTGGTTCTTGATAATGTCGCCCATGGGAGAAGCAAGGTTCGTCACAAAGGAGATCATGCCGAAAAGCAAGATCATGACGACAATGGGAATAGCATAGTTTTGTTTCTTTTCCATATTGATAATGTTTTATTGAACCACTACTATTTTCTTGACAGTGTTGCCATAGCGGAGCAGGTAAATCCCAGTGGCCAAACTGGGGAGTGGGAAGAGTGGCGTTTGGAGCGTGGCATGTGCGCGGCCATTGATGTCGTAAAGGGTTGCTGTTCCCGTAGAGAGGCCGTCGGGCGTCACATCCTCGATACCCGTCTGGAGGCGGAAAGAGGCGATGACTGTCGCAGCAGAGGTGACACGGAAGTAGAGGGGATTGGCGATGTCGCCGGTACTCCAGCCAATGAAAGAGTACCCTGGTGCAGGGATTGCGGTAAGGACAGCGGTATCGCCAGGATAATAGGTGCCGCTACCAGTGACAGTACCACTCGCTGTGTCGGCGGCGACAGCGGTAACCTCGACAGGTTCAAGAGGACCAGCAATAGCGCGTATCATCCAAGAATAGTACTCGTCGCGATCCTCAAGGTGCTCCCACGTAGAGCCATTGCGTTTGTACCAACTGCCGTCGGGGTTGCCCGAATAGCTGGATGCAACAGCGGGATTGCTATAGGAACTGCTGGTGACGGTAATCCAGACAGGAGCGTCACCCGTCAACGGGACAGCCCTTGAAAGGGGGATATTGTTCCACTGGAAGTTGGGGGAGGTAAATATTCCCGAGGCCACTAGTCGTTCACGGTTGTTGCCACGATAGACGTTATATGTATAGGTAGCATCAGGCACGCCATAGATTTGCACGGCATTGAGTTGGCTGTGCTCGCGGAAGGATGAGACCGGGAGACGGATGCCCCACTCGGGATGGCTGGTGGCAACATATTCGCCCCAGAGAATGAGCATGGCATCACCACAATAACCTACAGTATCGCCATAGACAGGGACAAAGTAGGCAGTGTCAATGAAATTCTCATTGGGAGAGAATAGGAGGGGATTATAATGGCAACCACTACCCCAATGGGAGAAACGGTGGCCTTCTCTAGCGGTGGCGTGAAGAGTGGTAGAAGTGTAGGCAGGGAAGGTTCCGCCGCCCGTAACGGTACCAGTCAAAGTGTCGAAAGAGACGACGGAGACGGTAACAATGGAATCTTCTGAAGAGGGATAGACATGAAAGAGAGCCCAGTTACTGCTGCTGTAGGCATTGGAGGCGTTGCCACCAATGCCGCTGCCCGTGGGGCTTAGGTTGTCGAAAGTATAGTAGCCGTCACAATAGCCACCCCAGCCCCAGTTGACATGGTAGAGGCCAAGACTGTCGTAGCCGTCAAGGACAAAGGCGTGGCCGCCGTCACTATCGTTGCCCGAATAGAGTATTGGGCGCGAGGCGTCGAGCTCGGCGGTGAGCATGCTGTCCCACTGGGCACTAGTAAAATCATTGCGGAGAGCTCCGAAGAGACCCGAATTATAACGGAAATAGGTCTTGAGGGCATTCTCGGTGGAGGGTTGGGAGGGGTCGCCACTAGACTGAACAAAAGCGCCGCTGGTAGATCCATAGTTCATTTCTACAGCAATACCTACATGGTGCATCAGTTGGGCGACGGCGAAGATTTCGGTATCGGAAGAGAACCAGTTAAGGTCGTCAGGCATATGTGCCCAATCGTAGTGGGTGGTGTCGAAACGGGCACTCTGAATCTCAAAGCCATTGGGAGTGTAAGAATGGGATCCACGTCCCACGACAGGATAGTTCCAGTATTTCATCACCTGAGCCGTTGCTGTGGCCACACAGCCAGTGACAGAGGCCCCGGGACAGTGGTCGTTGTAGAGGGGTGATTGATTCCAAGTGGTGGTCATCAACGGGCCTACAGCGGTGTCACGCTCTGTACAGAACTTACGACCCACCAACAGCCGGTCCCATTCCGAGTTATGCTCTTCGACCTCCAACTTTGCTCTAGCTATGTCGAGCTGATAGGCATTGATCCATGCAGAGATATGGGTGGGCTGACCATCAGTGGAGAAAGTGCCTGTGAGGGAATAGCCCAGAACGGGAGGTACACAGTCGTCGGCCGCAATGAGGGCAAAACCCTGACCGTCGTTGCCAACAAAGAGGTAGCATTCGGTATACGAAACAGGGGTAACATCAGTCACTGTTTTTCCCAAAAGGGTTTCGGCGGCACGCTGAGCCGTCTGAACCGACACTGGCTTGGCGTAGGAAAAGGAGTAATGAGAAATGAGAAGTGAGAATAGAAAACAATACAAAAACTTTTTCATACGATAATACGCTGATTGGTTGATAGATTAATAAGCAATTATTCGTTTGGCGGGCATTCCTGCAGCTTGGAGGAGGTAGACTCCTGGACTTGAAAATTCAAAGGTGAAATTTGAGTGACGATAAGTGGCCAACTGGCGACCCTGGATATCGTAAAGAGAAACAGTACGGCCCTCGGGATTATCGACCGAAAGTGTCAATCCAGAGACATTATAGGAGAGGCCATTAGGATTAATGTCCTCAATGCCAGCATCATCACCAACAACTCCAAGAATAGACCACGTGTAATAGCCCATAACATTAGTATCCATCATCTCCCAAACACCATTGTGCTTAATCCACGAACCATCAGGGTTTCCGGTGTTAGGAGTAATGCCAGCTGAGTAGTTAAGTCCTTCTGTAACAAAGGTAATCCAAAGTGGGAGAGAACCGTCAAGTCTCACGGGGGTGGCAAGGTCGATTGTGCGCCAGCCATAGGCCGTAAGAGAGAGTGTGTCCTCATAGAGTGGATTGACAGGCCTGTCACCTTGATAGATACGCAGAATATAGTCACCCGTAGTATAGATGAAGTTCATCACCTTTTTGAGGTAACGGCCGTCGGAGATGCGCTCGGCAGGAATACGGATGCCCCACTCACAATGGGCCATGTCATAGATGGTATCGAAGTTGGGGGCAAAGTGCTGGCAATAGCCGAGGGTATCGGTACGGAGAGGAACGAAATAGGCGGTGTCAGAGTAGTCGGCAGTAGGATAGTAGAAGATGGGGTTGGCGGTATTGCCACTGGCCCAATGCGAGAAACGGTAGCCATCAGCGGCAGTGGCATAGAGCATCACACGGTCATGGTCAACAGGGTAGATGCCGCCACCACGGACACTTCCCTGAGCAGGATTGGAGGAGACCATCGTGACAGTGGAGACCGACTCATTGGGATTCTCGAGAGGACAGACAAAAAGAATAGCGTTATTCATTTCGTTGAAAGGCATGTAGCCCTGCTGACCCGCCTGACCTATAGCCAAACAGTCGAGGCGGAAATAACCGTTGGAGACACCGCCCCACCCCCAGTTGACATGGAAGAGCCCGTCGATATTGTAGCCGTCAATGACAAAAGCATGACCGCCAGAGGAGCTGCTTCCTGTGTAGATGACGGGACGTCCGGCCTCAAGTTCGTTACTTATGATGGTGTCCCATTCGGCATCGGTATAGCGTTCCTTGAAATCAGTGTACATGGCAGGATTGTATCCGAAATGGTTTTCAAGGGCCAACTCGGCGGAAAAACGTTTAAGCATACCTCCCGAGTGCTCATAAGCGCCACTGCCGGAGGGAGAATAATTCATATCCATGGCCACGCCCACTTCATAGCAGAGCTTGGACACTGCATCTTTCTCCTCCTGCGACGACCAGCCTCTGAGGGCATCTGGCATATTCTCCCAGTCGTAGAACGAGCTGTCATAGTTGACCGACAAGGTCCCGTAGCGCTGCGATTGATAGGAATGGCTGCCGCGGCCTTGGGCGGGATGGCCCCAATAGCGCATCACCTGGGCCGTGGCCGTGGCCATACATCCAGTGACCACATGGTTGTCCTCTGTTGTCGAGTCAACCGGACACATCAAGTTGTATGGGGACGGCTGGTTCCATCTGGACTTAAGCAATGGAGAGACAAAGGAGCCCTCGGTACGGCTTTTGGGCGTTTTGTCAAGCATTTGTCTCCATGCAGAGGTCACTTCGCCGGAGACCATGCCGCCAATAGCCTTGACCGAGGCTATCTCGCGTTGGTAGCCCTCTATCCAGGCAGTAAGATTGCAAGGCATGCCTTCGGTGAGGAATGTCTCGGTCTCGGAGTAGCCAAGGAGTGGGAACACACAGTCGTCGGCCGAGAGAAGAACAAAACCCTCGCCGTCCTCGCCAGTGAAAAGATAGCACTCGGTGAACGCCTTGGGGGTGGCGTCAATCACCGGTTTCCCCAAAAGGTTCTCGGCTGCACGCCGGGCAGTGGCCACATCAACAGGCTTGGCGTGGGAAAGTGAGAAGTGAGAAGTGAGAAGCGAGAACAGGAAAACAGACAAAAGTTTTTTCATAATGTGGCATTATTTAAATCCCTTAAGGTCGTTAAGGTTTGGCAATTATTTTTTCGACGGTGCCGCCTGAGCGGAGAATATAGACCCCGGGGGCGGGCAAAGTGATTGTGTGATTGCACGGTTGCGTGATTGTGTAAATGTGGCGGCCTTGAATGTCATAAACAGACACGGCGTGGCCTTGAGGGTTGTCGACAGTGAGGGTGAGGCCATTGACAGTGGCGGTGAAGACACTGGTCTCAATGTTATCAATATTGTCAAGGCCGGCAAAATAAGCCACCACCAAAGTGTCACACTCAATGATAAAATGATAGGGATTGTCGGTACTGCTGGTGCTCCATTCAACAAAACGGTAACCTGTATGAGGAATGGCCACGAGCTCCACGCTGTCGCCCGGGTAATAGTTGCCGCCGCCGGTAATGTCACCCTTCACTATGTCGTCGGGCATCACCGAGAGGTGAACCCTGTCCATCGGGGTCAAGGCCGCACGGATAGGCCAGCTGGCATAGTAAGGTGCGGAGCCTCCCTGGAACGTCATCCAAGCGTCGCCAATCTTAATCCATGAGCCGTCGTCATGTCCTGAGTAGGTTGATTGGGCAATGGGGCATTCTATCCCATCGGTGCGGAATGTAATCCAAAGGGGAAGGGTATCGTAGAGCGGCAAGGGGGCATCGAGGACAAAAGTCTGCCAACCTCGATCGGTCACCATCACATCGCAGGTACGAAGGGGGGTAACAGGGCTCTCGCCACGGTAAACGGCCAGATGGTACAGTCCTGTGTCGTAAGCATGCATTTGCACCTCCTCAATCTGTTTGCGGAAACCGAAATAACTGGCGGGGATGCGGATACCCCATTCGGCAACACTGCTGGTGTCGAAAGCCGAACCGTCAATAAGGTCACCTCTGCTGTAGCCGAGGGTATCGGGGTTGAGGGGGACGAAAATGGCGGTGTCGTTGAAATCGCGTGTGGGCGAAGTGACGATAGGATTGTTGAAGTTGCCGCTAGTCCAGCGGTCGAACCGATAGCCGTCGTTGGCGGTGGCAAGCAGCACCACCTTCATGCTATCGGTGAAGTAAACTCCCCCACCCTGCACCGTCCCTTGTGCAGTGTCGGCCGAGACGCCATAGATATAGGCCCGCGGGCTGTCGATAGTGATGGGATAGACATTCATCAGGGCTTGGCAGTTTAAACTAAAACTGTAGCCGCCGCCAGTATCGAGGCTGTCGAGAGTGAAATAGCCGTCGTAAAAGCCACCCCAGCCCCAGTTAACATGGAAGAAACCCAGACTGTCGTAGCCGTCGACAATATAGGCATGACCGCCCATAGGGCCAAAACCAGCATAGATAAGGGGCATACCGCCCGCGAGCTGACTCCTGCAGAGGGAGTCCCACTCGTCTCCGGAATGACGATTGCGGAAGGCGGCATAGAGTGTCGGATTATAGCGGAAAAAAGTCTTCAAAGCTCTCTCGGCCGTCCATTGAAATATATCACCAATAAAGCCCACAAAAGCATTACTCCCACTGGTAGAATAATCCATTTCCACTGCCACTCCGACTTGATGACACAGCTGCGCCACGGCGTTGATTTCCGCCGGCGACAAAGTGGCGGTAAGGACGTTGGGCATCGAATCCCACTGGTAGGGGGTGGCGGCAAAGTCAGCGCTGAGCGTACCATAAGGGGTGCTGTAGGAGTGGCTACCGCGCCCTTGGGCGGGATGGCCCCAATAGCGCATCACCTGGGCTGTGGCTATGGCCACACAGCCCACATAAGTATCATGGTCCTCCACCGAATCGTAGGGGCAGAGGATATTGTATGGATAAGACTGATCCCATGTGGAGGTAATCATCGGACTCACCGATTGGCCACTACTTTTCATCGAACCTTGCAACAGACGATCCCAGTCGGAATGGCGGCTGCCACCATGCGACTTGGCCTTGGAGATGTCATGCTGCCGACCCTCTATCCAGTCTAGCACATGGCGGGGTAATTCTTCGGGGGGGAAGGAGCCTATGAGAGAGTAGCCCAAGATGGGACGCACACAATCGTCGGCCGCGAGGAGAGCAAATCCCTGACCATCAACACCGAGAAAGAGATAACACTCGGTAAACTGCACTGGGGTGGCATCGACCACGGTCTTCTGCAACAAATTCTCAGCAGCACGCTGGGCAGTGGAGAGGTCGACAGGTTTGGCGTGGGATAGAGAGAAATGAGAAATGAGAAGTAAGAATAGGAAATAAGAGAGATGTTTCTTCATAACGTTAAGTATTTAAACCTTATAAAACAAAAAATGGGCACCGGTAAACAATGTCCGATGCCCGATTGTTACATGTCATTAACCTTTCAGAGCTTCGGAGCCACTTACAATTTCGATAATCTCATTGGTAATAGCCGCTTGTCGAGCCTTGTTATAGCTGAGGCGTAAGTTTTTGAGCAGCTCGGTAGCGTTGTCGGTGGCTTTCTGCATGGCTGTCATACGGGCCCCATGCTCCGAGGCCAACGAGTCAAGAATCATTCGGTAAAAGTTGGATCGTAACGTAAGTGGTACCACATTTCTCACGATTCCTTCTTTCGTGGGCTCATAGATATAATCATTCTGTCTGACGAGACCCCTTGTATTCCTAGTATTTATTGTTTTTTTACCAATAGCTACCGGTAGCCATTGTTCAGTTATAAGTACCTGAGAAAGAGAGTTCTTAAACTGATTATAGACAATCTCCACACGGTCAATCTGCTTAGCAGAATACTCCTGCATAATACTATCAGCCACTTGGGCTATAGCATCAAACGTAGGAGAATCAAGCAACTCATCATGGATAGTAAGTTTTATGTCTCTTTGGCGTACAAGCATCTCTGATGATTTCTTGCCTATCGATAGTACTCTCAGTTCTCCGTCAGACGGGAGCGTTCCTCTATAGTGGTCAATACGCCGCTGCGCTTCTTTCAATACATTGCTATTGAAGGCACCACAGAGTCCTTTGTTGGAAGTGACCACCACCAACAGCACTCGCTGTATGGGGCGCTCAGCGTGATATGGCGTCAACACATCGCCTCCTATATCGATATCAGATACTATCTCACTCAACTGTGCAGCATAGGGACGCATACCGACAATGGCATTCTGCGCACGGCGAAATTTCGCCGCAGAAACCATCTTCATAGCCGAGGTAATTTGCTGCGTCGAACTCACCGAGGTGATGCGTGTCCTGACTTCTTTTAAGTTAGCCATCTCTATCAGACTATTTATATCGTTCCGCCAAATCAAGGGCTACATCCTTCAAGGTAGCCAAGTCTCTGTCCACCAACTTACCCGCCTTAAGATTGGCCAAAATGTCGCTGTGCTCGTTCTTCACCATGAAGAGGAACTCTCTCTCAAAACCACGCACCTTATCCACTGGAACTTTCTGCAAAAGGCCATTGGTACCACAGAAAATAATGGCCACCTGCTCCTCAACAGGCATGGGGTTGTACTGCGACTGTTTAAGCACCTCGACATTGCGGGCCCCTTTGTCGAGCACCGCCTTAGTGGCGGCATCGAGGTCCGAGCCAAACTTCGAGAAGGCCTCGAGTTCACGATACTGAGCCTGGTCAATCTTCAGTGTGCCGGCAATCTTCTTCATTGACTTAATCTGAGCCTTGCCACCCACGCGGGAAACGGAAATACCTACGTTAATAGCGGGACGCACACCGCTGTTGAAGAGGTTAGTCTCAAGGAATATCTGGCCATCGGTAATTGAGATGACGTTGGTGGGAATATAGGCAGAGACATCGCCAGCTTGAGTCTCAATAATAGGCAATGCCGTCAACGAACCACCACCCCTCACCTTACCTTTCAGCGATGCAGGTAGGTCATTCATTTGGGCGGCGATACTATCGTTCTGAATGATTCGGGCTGCACGCTCCAGTAGACGGCTGTGAAGGTAGAACACATCGCCTGGGTAAGCCTCGCGTCCCGGTGGACGACGGAGCAGCAACGACACCTCTCGATAAGCCACAGCTTGTTTCGACAGGTCGTCATAGATAACCAAGGCATTACGTCCTGTATCGCGGAAATATTCGCCAATGGCAGCACCTGCAAAAGGAGCGTAAAATTGCATAGCAGCAGGGTCGGAAGCTGTAGCGGCCACAATGATAGTGTAGGCCATAGCACCTTTCTCCTCAAGGTTTTTCACTAAATTAGCCACTGTGGAACCCTTCTGTCCACAGGCCACATAGATGCAATACACGGGGTCACCAGCATCATAATTATTCTTTTGGTTGATAATAGTATCAATAGCAATGGCTGTCTTGCCAGTCTGACGGTCACCAATGATAAGTTCACGCTGGCCACGTCCGATGGGAATCATTGAATCAATAGCCTTAATGCCAGTCTGTAGAGGCTGCTCCACCGGTTGGCGGTAGATGACGCCAGGAGCTTTACGTTCCAACGGCATCTCAAAAAGTTCACCCTGAATGGGTCCTTTACCGTCAATAGGTTGGCCAATGGTGTTGATAACTCGACCTAACAATCCTTCGCCAACATTTAGCGATGCAATACGACGCGTACGTTTTACAGTATCACCCTCATTAGTGGTACTCACCTCTCCAAGCATCACTACACCCACATTGTCCTCTTCAAGGTTTTGCACAATTCCCTGATCGCCAGTGTCGAATTCTACCAACTCACCACTTTGGGCGTTACTAAGACCGTATACACGCGCAATACCGTCGCCCACAGTAAGTACGGTTCCTACCTCTTCAAGTTGCGTGTCGAGATTGACATCAGCCAGTTGTTTTTTCAAGATTGCCGATACCTCGGCAGGTTTTATATCTGACATAATAGTTACAATTTACTTTCATAATCATTTCTGGTAAACTGGATGCGCATGCGATGTATCTTGGTGCGAATACGGGCATCATACATCTTGTTGTCGAATTCCAGCTTAAAAGAGCCAAACATATTAGGATCGGTATGGTCATGGAGTTCCACAGTTTTACCCGTATATGTTTCCACCATCTCAGTGACCAGTTTACGCGCAACATCATCAATGGACTGGTGGGTAACAAGGTCGGTAAGCACTATGCCACGATAGTCGCGGAACATCTTAATATAGGCTTCAGCCATCCCACGCATATTGATCGAGCGGTTTTTGCGTGTTACAAAAACCAAAAAAGCCATTGTAACCTCACTGACACGGTTTTCAAAGAGTTCTTTTACGACACTAACTTTCTTATCGACAGGAATAATAGGATTGGCAAATACCACATTTAGCTCTCGGTTCTCGACATATACGTTGCTCACAAATCTCATATCTTCCGCCACTTGATCTACAACATCCATGTCTTGCGCTAAAAGCAGCAATGCTTTAGCATAGTGGTTATTGATACGATAATTGCTCATCTTATTTCAACTCCATCATTTCGAGTTCCTTTCGAATAAGTGCATCGGCCTTAGGCTTGTCCGAAAGCTCAGTACGAATTAACTTCTCAGCAATTTCAATGCTAAGATTAGCTATCTGATTTTTCAATTCGTGCATTGCCTTGAGTTTCTCATAGTTGATATTCTCGCGAGCCGTTTCAACAATACGATTGGCTTCCTCGGTGGCTTTAGTGCGGGCATCTTCTACAATTTGTTCGCTCGTCAAGCGGGCATTTCGGAGCATCTCATCACGCTCAATCTTGGCCTGGCGCAGTAACTCTTCGTTATGGGCCACAAGATGTTTCATCTCCTCGCGGGCTTTAGCGGCCTCATTCAGTGAGTCTGCAATAGCCTCCTCGCGACTTTGAAGCGACTTGAGAATCATCGGCCAGCCAAATTTCCACAAAATAAAGACCAAAATGCCGAATGAAACAAGCATCCAAAAGAACGTACCTATACCGGGGCTAATCAGGGGATTATTCATATTGTAGTTGTGTCATTTTTCGATTTAAAAGGGTCGGCCAATCGCCGACCCAAATTGCTTGTCATTCTTACTTCACTGCAATCAAGAAGCAGATAACGACTGCGAAGAAGGCAACACCTTCCACCAGAGCAGCGGCGATAATCATCGTCGAGCGGATAGTACCAGCGGCCTCCGGTTGACGGGCTATGCCCTCCATAGCTCCCTGACCGATTTTACCAATGCCGATACCTGCACCCACGGTAGCTAAACCGGCTCCGACTGCTGCTCCCAAGTAACCCCAAGCCATGCTCGCGGCTGCTTGTAAAAGAACCAATAGTGATGTCATGTTACTTATATATTATATGTTAGACAATTATTTTTTGCGATAATCGAATGCAAAAATAATCATTTTTTTGAAACTAAATGTTAAATACTAAAAAAATATGTATCTTTGCAAAAACATCAGTCTTATGAAAACCGTAAAAATTATTTATTTTCTGTCATTTATAACTTTCATCGTTGCCACTGTGAACGCCCAGAACATCTCCGTCGGGTCGGCCGTGGGGCAGAATCCTGAGACTTTCCTCAACCAACACATGGTAGGCCAAGGTGTTCAAATTTTTAACGTGATGTTCTGCGGCAATAGCGGCAACATTTCCACACCGCAAATAGGCACCTTCCAGTCCAATGGTTTCTCCGAATTACTCATTGATTCGGGTATCGTGATGACTACCGGTAACATTTCGGTGGCCCCTGGGCCAAACAATTCCAATGGGGCCTCATCAGCAGTGAACAACTACTATACAGACGCTACGATGTCGAACTATGCCAGTTCAAACCTCACCAGTTGCTCTACGCTGGATTTTGACTTCACCAGTACCGGGAGCGGCATTTATGTTACTTTCTGTTTCGCTTCCGAGGAATATCCTGAATATGTATGCTCCCAATACAATGATGTCTTTGCCTTTCTGGTTACTGGTACCAACCCCGCAACAGGCATTGTCGAAACCCGTAACATTGCGATTATTCCAGGCACTGTCTCCGCCCAGAATCCCAATGGCATTGCTGTAGCTATCAATTCCGTCAACTCTGGCTCTCCAGGCGGGACGGGAGGTGGCGGCACCAACTGCTACTATACCTATTCGTATTATTACATTGATAATACTTATAGCACAGGAGTTCAGTATGATGCATATACACGCAAGATGACAGCCTCGGCTGACATAGTTCCCTGTGAGACTTATCACATGCACATCTCCATCTGCAACGTCGGCGACAATGCCTTCGACTCTGGCGTTTTCTTGGAAGGCGGAAGTCTTACCAGCTATTCAAATAACTCTTTCCCCACTCACTGTTTCATCCACGAAACTATTGATACCGTCACCGACATCAATCCACTTACCATCGACCTCGCTCTTGACAGTCTCCTCTTTGAGGAGGCCGACGTAGATATCAGTTTCTCTGGAGATGCAATGAATATGTACCACTTCTCTTGCCGTGATGAGTTGGGAAATCTTATCACTAACATCAACCACCATCTCCACTTCAATGCCGGCGAACATCATTCATTGACCCTCACAATGAATTCCAGCACAGAACTCTCTGACCCGCTCAACTTCCAGATGCTATTATCCTCCACTACTAGAGCATATGATCAATGTGGCAACATCAGCAACGTTTCCTATCTCGATGCCTTCCCCTTAGTACTGAAAAAAGGTGCCATCACTCCAATCGACACCACCAACACCACCGACTCTGTGGGCATCGCACTTCCTTCACTGCATGATTTTGTCATCTATCCCAACCCTGCTAAAGAAGTGTTGCATGTCAATGCATCAGGACTAACGCATGTTGAACTCATTGCCCCCGACGGCACCACTGTGCTATCGCAGCACAGCCCGGGAGATTACATGACTATCCCCACCCGTCATTTATCGTCAGGAGTCTACAATATCCGTGTAACCACAACCCGAGGTTCAGCCACTAGGAAAGTAGTGATTAGTGGACTATAGCCACCTACTTTTCTAATAAATCAAGGCTGTAGTGAAGTCCGACATTTTGTCGACGAGCACGAGCCATCTTAATGATAAGATAAGCACATGCAATGAGGTTGCGAAGTTCGGAGAGGGGCTCAGTGAGTACCGAACGGTTGTAGAGGTCCTCGGTCTCACGGAAAATAAGGTTTAAGCGGTCAAAAGCACGCTGTAGACGCAAGTCGCTGCGAACAATACCCACATAGTTCCACATAATCTCCTGTAGTTCCTTCTTGGTCTGGGTGATGAGTACCATTTCTTCGTTCAGCACCATGCCCTCGGCGTTCCAGTCGGGCACCTCTTCTTTAACCTTTAAGCTATAACCTCTAACCTTTTCAATGGCGCTCTGCGCTGCATTATGCGCGTAGACCACAGCCTCAAGCAATGAGTTGCTAGCCAGCCTGTTACCACCATGCAATCCTGTACAAGCACACTCTCCGGCAGCATAGAGATGACGGATAGAGCTCTCACCGTTGCGGTCAACCTTGATACCGCCACACTGATAGTGTGCTGCAGGACGGATAGGAATCATGTCACGCGTGATGTCGATGCCGATGCTCAAGCACTTGGCATAGATGGTGGGAAAGCCTTCGATAAGATGCTTCCTACCAATACCACGTGCATCGAGATAGAGGTAATCCTTTCCGCTGAGTTTCATCTCGTTGTCAATTGCACGGGCCACAATATCTCGTGGTGCCAAAGAAAGCCTTTCATCGTATTTCTGCATAAACTCCTTCCCGTCTCGGTCTTTCAACACCGCACCGGCGCCACGCATAGCCTCAGTGATGAGGAAGGCTGGCTTTTCAGCGGGGTTATACAAAGAGGTAGGATGGAACTGCATAAACTCCAGGTCGCTCAACACACCACGCGCACGGTGTACCATAGCTACACCGTCGCCCGTTGAGATGACAGGTGTGGTGGTGGTGGAATAGACATTGCCCATGCCGCCAGTAGCCAGCAACGTGACGCGCGCCAGGTAGGTGTCAATTCGGTTGGTATCGCAGTCGAGGGCGTAGACTCCGTAACACTCAATGCCAGGTGTATGCTTGGTAACACGCTGACCCAAATGATGCTGAGTAATTATATCAATGGCAAACTGGCGCTCTTTAATCTCGATATTGGGGTGGTGCCGTGCCGCCTCCAAAAGGCCACGCTCAATCTCCTCACCCGTATTGTCCTTGTGGTGAAGGATGCGAAACTCCGAGTGCCCCCCCTCGCGGTGCAAGTCGAATTTGTCACCCTGTCGATCAAGGTCGAAATTGACACCATACTGCACCAACTCGCGGATGCGATCAGGAGCTTCACGGATAGTCATCTCCACCACTTCGCGGTTGCAAATGCCATCGCCAGCCACAAGGGTGTCATGGATATGCTTGTCGAAAGAGTCACTGTCGTACATCACGGCGGCAATGCCTCCCTGGGCATAGCGTGTGGAGCCTTCGGATGCATCGCCTTTAGTGAGGATGCACACCTTTCCAAAGGGAGCTACCTTCAGGGCGAAACTGAGGCCGGCGATGCCAGACCCGACGACCAAGAAATCAACTTCGTATCGCATAATTATTTTACAATGAGTTTACGGACAATGGTGGTACGATTGGTGACAATGCGGAGGAAATAGGTGCCGACAGGCCAGCGGCCGACGTCCATTTCGAGTGTGGGGTTGTGCACTTCGAGCTTGGTGACCTCGCGGCCCGTGGCGTCCACCACGTGGATGGCGGCAGGAGGGGTCAAGCCGTCGATGATGACGTTTTCGCCAGCGGGATTGGGATAGACCTTGACGGCGGGCGCCGAACCCTGAAGGTCGCCGATGCCGACATTCTGCTCGAAGTGGGCGATGTAGGTGGCGTTGGCCGTCACGGTGACGATGCGCGTGGCGTTGGTGTCGTGGTCACCCCACTGGACAAAGCGGTAGCCGTCGTAGGCCGTGGCCACAAGGGTGTCGACGGCACCTTCAGCGAAGGTGCCACCGCCCGAGACGCTGCCCCAGGCGCTGTTGCTGCTGAGCACAGTGACGGTGTACTCGACAGGAGGGTTGGCCTCGAAGGTGGCTATATAGGTGGCGTTGCCGGTGACGGTGACGGTACGCGTGGCACTGGGGTTGTGGTCGTTCCATTCGACAAAGCGGTAACCGCTGTTTGCCGTGGCCACAAGGGTGTCCACGGTGCCTTCAACGAAGGTACCGCTGCCGGTGACGGTGCCCCAGGCGCTGTTGCTGCTGAGCACGGTGACGGTGTACACAGCTGGAGGATCGGCCTCGAAAATGGCGGTATAGGTGGCATCGGAGGTGACGGTGACGACACGGACGGCGCTGGGGTTATGGTCGTGCCATTCGACAAAGTGGCAGCCACTGAAGGCGGTGGCCACAAGGGTATCGACGGTGCCTTCGTCGAAGGTGCCGCCGCCGGTGACGGTGCCCCAGGCGCTATTGTTGCTGTTGACGGTGACAGTATATTGCGGCAGCGGTATGGCGGCAAAAAGGGCGGTGTAGGCGGCATCGGAGGTGACGGTGACGGTGCGGACCGAAGAGGTGTCTTCATCGTGCCACTGCACGAAACGGTAGCCCTCAGCAGGCGTGGCCTGGAGGGTGACGGTGGTGCCTTCGTCATAGGTGCCGCCGCCACTGACGGTGCCCCAGGCGGGGTTGTTGCTTGTGACGGTGATGGTGTATTGGCTGGGCATGAGCCGCGAGATGACCACATTGTCGAGGTAAAGGTAGTACTCGTCGTCGCTGATGTAGCGGAACACGATGCGCCCACTGCCGCCCGCCGGCACGGCGAAGTTGACGGTGCGATCGACATAGGTGGTTGAGGTCAGCGTTTCCTGAAACAGGAGCGCGGTGTCGTCGCCGTTGTACCACAGCACCTGGTAGGTCTCGGGATAGGTGGTGCTCCGGATACGGGCTTTCCAAGCCAGCGAGTAGTTGCCGGCCAAGGCCATAGGAGGCATCATGAGCCAGTCGTCGCTGGTGTCGGCATACTTGATGCCGATGCATGAGGTGTTGTTATAGCCATAGGTGCCGCCATAGAAGCCCCACTTTGAGTTGCCGCCGTTGGCGTTGTAGGTCTCCCAACAGGGAGCCATCTCGTCATCAAAATCTTCAGTGTAGGGAAATACCCTGATGAAGCACGAGCTGTCGACAGGGACGACACATGAGCAGAAGATGGCCTTGACCATTGCCGAGAGCTGACGGCTGGGGCCGTAGTCGTAGAAACCGCTGCCGGAGATGAACGACCCCGCAGCACCGCTGTAGTAGGTGGCTGTTTGAGGATAGCCGACATCGGCGTTGTGGAGTATGATCCAGAGGTCGCCGGTGGAGGGAACAGGGGTGGCGAGGGTGACAGTCTGCCACTGGCGGGCCTCGTCGTCAGTATAGGTGACGGTGTCGCGGCTCGCCACAATGCTATGCGAAGCACCCCGGTAGACTGTCACGTCGTAGGTGCCCCCGGCATCGACAAAGAACTGCACGGCCTTGAGACTGCTGTCGGCATTGAGTACCGAAGCCGGCAGATGGATACCCCAGTACATATCGGCACCCGTGGTACCGGTACCGTAACTGGTAACGTGGAGGTTGCCGGGGCAAAAATGGACAGTATCGCCCGCCATGGCTTGGAATGTGGCTGTGAAGGAATAACTGCCTCCGTTGGCGATGATCTCACGCGGGTTGAACTTGCTGCCATCGCTCCATCCACTGAAGCGGTAGCCGGCATCGGCAGTAGCCAAGAGGGTCACGGTGTCGCCAAAAGAGTAACTGCCGCTGCCGGTCACGCTGCCGTGTCCCGTACTGGTGGCCGTGACGGTAGTGGTACCCGTGGTGCTCCATCCAGTATGCGGCTGAATACCTGTCACGGCGACATTGCCCATATTGTATGTACCGCTGCCGTTGCCGCCAATGCCTCCCGCACCGGGATTGAGCGAGCCCATGACAAAGTATCCGTCACTCGAACCACCCCAACCCCAGTTGATATGGAATTTGCCATTGTTGTCGTAACCGTCAAGCACAAAGCTGTGGGCTCCCGAAGTATGGCTGCCCGAATAGAGGACAGGATGGTTTTGGTCAATCTCGGCGCGCAGCAACGCACTATATTCAGCATCGCTATAGTCGGCCCTGGCAAGAGGTGCTATATCGGAACGGTATTTGAAATATTTCATCAGGGCGGTCTGTGACGATGCGCCAATGGTGCCCCAGATATTATAATTCTGTGCGCCGCTGCCCGAAGGGCTGTAACTCATCTCGATAGCCACCCCGATATGGTACATCAGCGTGGCCACGGCATTGACCTGCGTCGAGCTGCTCGCGCTGGTCAAGGCGTTAGGCATTGAGGACCACTGATAGGTAGTGTTGCCGAAATTGGCCGTAAGATTGGGGAAGGTGTAGGTTATTCCGCTCTTATAGCACTCACTGGTATAGGTATGGCTACCATAGCCTGTAGTGGGGTGGTTCCAGTATTTCATCACCTGTGCCGTGGCCGTGGCCACGCAGCCTGTCACCGAACGCGCCGCCGTACTGTCATGATAGGGACAGAGGTCGTTGTACAGCGGGCTCTGATTCCACGTGGTGGCAAGCAATGGGGCCACCGCAGTGGTCAACGGCATCGGCGGTGCTTCGCCAGCCTCCAGCATGGCCCACTCCCCGCTGACCGCTGGATTGTCAGCCGCATACCGCTTCCACCAACGAATCTCCTCTTCATAGCCTTCAAACCATGATCGGATATTGTCTGGCATATCCTTGGTACCGAATACATTGAAAACGGAATATCCCAGTACAGGAAGTACACAGTCATCGGCACTGACGAGGACAAAACCTCCTTCCGGATTGGCAAAGACATAGAATTCCGAGAAAGGAGTCTCCACTATGACCAGCGTGGAAACATTCTTCATACCCATGGCTCGCATGTGGGTCTCGGCCACCCTGCGGGCTCTCTCGATGCTCACCGATTTGGCTTTTATGCTGCCTGAAAACAACAACACGACAATCATCGAAAAGAGTACTTTTTTCATTTTCTCCGGTTTTTATATCCAAAAAAAAATATTAAATAATAATCAAGCGTCTATAAATGAGGTATTTATTACACAAATCAAAAATATCATACATTGCAAATGTACGAAAAAAATAAATCAACACAAAAAAACTCGTCGCCAAACAAGTATCCGTTACCTGGATAGGAAACGTACATCAGCGGGATTGATAAGGCCCAAAGAGAGTGCTTTGGCCACACGGGCACCGCTCTTGTTGACGATTTCGAAACGCTGGGAAAGGTCTTTCTGATGCTCCTGAATAGCCTTGTCACTTTCGCCCAACTGATTGGATATCTCGCTGGCAGTGCACCCTGCTGCCTCGAGCAGAAGCAGTTGACGCTCAGCCTCGGTAACCTCAATGGCGGCCTGGGTACCCACTAAATCAAACCAATGCTCTGCCGCCTCTTTGAGCGTCAGCATGACCGGATAGTTAAAATAGAACTGCTCGCCACGCTCCAGACAAGCAATGGCTCGAAGGATATTCTCAATAGAGAATCCGCCGGCGGCATTCTTGCTCACAAAAGCGCTGGCACCTAGGCGTAAAGCCTCCATCACCACCCGTCCAATCTCGTTGACACGCCGTGCCCGCTCGCCGCTCTCACTTTTCCCTTCACCCTTCTCACTTCTTATCTCCACTGGGTTGTCAAAGCGGCCGGAGAAGATTATAATCCTGATATTGGGGTAGCGCTCATGGAGGCGACGGGTAATGAACAAACCACCCGTTGGCTCTCCTTGGAACTCCATGTCAACCAACAGATAGTCTGGAGCCTCAGCCGTCTCGAGAGCCGCCATAAGGCTGGGACCCGAGGCGAAGGTGTCCACCATTTCCACTCGTCGTTTTTCCGTGGACAAATCACCATATTGTTTCTCCACCTCTGCACTTCTCTCATTCATCTCCATTTTGACGGCCTTGCGTATCAGTGGCTCGTCATCGACCATCATCACCTTTATTGTATCCATATCTGCTTAACTACTTAACTACTGTCTACTTAATACCACATGCATCGTGGTACCCTGACCAAGAGTACTATCCACCCACAGCTTGCATCCACGACATGTATTGTCGTCATGTTTTTTCACAATGTAGCGGCAGAGGATGAGGCCAAAACCATGATCACCCTCAGGCTTATCGGCCCTAAAGAGGTTCTCCTGCTGCTCAGGAGTCATTCCGCTTCCGGTATCGGCCACAAAAATGTCCACCATATTATTGTCAGCACTTTCTGCTCCAACGACGACACTTCCCTTCTGTGTATGTTGCAAAGCATTGTTCACCAAGTTCCTTAGCAATATTGTCACCAACAATCTATCGCCCCACACCACAATCCCGGTGTCTTTAAAGTCTAGTCTCACACCCTCGTGAGGCACAATCACCTGACGTCTCACCTCCTCGAATACTTCTTGCAATGAAAAGCATGTAGCATTGAATACCAAACCCGTAGGAATAGAAAGCGATGTCCAGTTCTTGATATTGTCAAAGGTACGCAACAACTGTTCAAGCACTTCGCCGCGTAGTTCTTCAGTGAGGTTTTGGTTTCGCAAATAGCCGATAAAGGGGTTCACGTCGTGGCGCATCACACTCAGACAGGTCTCCACATTGGCTATGCGCTCTACGTCACGCATTTTGGCCTCTTCAAGCTGTCGTTTTTCACGCCTCAGTTTCAATGCGTTATGCCACAGCAGTACTGCCAATGCTGCCAGCATGGCCAGCAACAATCCCAGAACGATGGTAAACACCGTGAAAAGGTGACTACGCCGTTGCGCCATATTGAGCGAGTTTTGCAAAGCAAAATCCTCCTCTTCATTGCGTGCAATATACTCTTGCAGTTCGTACCGATGCTCATACCATCTGCGATTCTCATCGGGGGTTGTGGCAATGCCGCTGCGTATCAGAATGTCGAAATAGCCTAGTTCCATCTTGGGAGCGGCAAAGGGTGTCCATGTGCCGCGCAACTTGCGCCACTCCTGTAGCACCTGATGCGCTTTCAAGGTGTCGCCAATAAGTAGTGCATAACGAGCCGTAGAAGTCACGCCACCAAGCATCTGGTAAGGGTCTCCGTAATCGAAGAAGCATTGCCGTGCCTCATCGTAGAGAGCCAATACACTGTCAGGATCAGCAGTGCCCGGCATGCTTTTGCGTATCCAAGCCGTCATCTGCAACGTGTTGGCATAGTTGTAAAGGCAAAAAGCGCTCACCGTGTCGCCTGGCACACGCAGAGTCGACAGACGGTCAAGAATATCATAGTTCATCTCGCAGTAGTCCAACGCCCTCATACTCTCTCCTGCCGTCTGCAATCCATAGGCAAGGGCATAGTTCAGCGCCATATCCTGTGCATAGTCCACCTTTAGCTCTCCACGGCGACGTTCCACCTCGGCGATGGTAGTCATCACATCCTGTTCTTTCCCGTTCCGGTAGTGGAAGTTAAGAGTTAGCAAGGTGATATAGTACTCGGTCTGTGCGTAGTTGTAGAGCAGGTTATCGTCATTGCGCTCGAGTGTCTTGGAGCGCCCAATGTCATAGAGTAATCGGTAACTGTCAGCAATCTGACAGTTACGCTGCAATAGTCTGGCTTTCAACAGACGGGCAATCACCAATTCAATCTCCTTGTTTTCCACCTTCCAGTTTCCACTTTCCGCCTTCTGTTCCACCCGGGCAATCATCTCGTTGGCCTTGGGGTAATCAGATATAAGGAAATAGGCGAAAGCCATATTGTTACACGCCCTAAGCTCTCCATCGATATAGTCCGGCAACGAATCCTGAATATATTCGAGAGCCTGTTTGGAATATTCCAGACAACGTTCCGGAGCACGATAGCGGTTGACGAAGGCCTCCTTGTTCAGTCCATCGACTTTCGACCGCCGCAGAGGATCAACTTTCCCCACACGCTGACATCCAAAAAGCAATAAAACAGCGAATAATAGGCTATATTTTACACTCCATTTCATGCTGCAAAAATACAAAAATAATTCTAAAAATCACCGAATTATAGAAAATAATGAAAAAATATTTGGTCGGTTTGGAAAATGTTTGTACCTTTGCACTCCGAAAAGGTCGTTTGGCCGAGGGGCTAGGCACAGGTCTGCAAAACCTGCTACTCCGGTTCAAATCCGGAAGCGACCTCAAAAAAAAGGTCTCCAATTATGGAGACCTTTTCTGTTTTCCTTCTCCCGCTTCGCGTAATCTATAAATCTATTTTGGATTTATGGATTTCCGCCGCAGGCGGGAGTATTAAGCAAGCGCAGCCTGGATGCTCATCTCGTAGAGTTCCGCTGGGCTGATACCCATGGCCTTGGCTTGCTTGGGGACAATGCTTTCGGCGCTCTGGCCGGGTATAGTGTTGACCTCTAAGAAGTAGAGTTCGTCGGCAACGGTGTCATGGATAAAGTCGAAGCGCACGATACCCTTGCAGCCCAGCAGGTCGTAAAGCTGACCAGAGACCTCCTGGATGTGCTTGGAGATACGCTCGGGGCACTCGGCGGGTGTCACCTCATTGCTGAAACCTTGGTACTTGGCCTCATAGTCGAAGAACTCATGGCCGCCCTTGGGGATAATCTCGGTGATGGGGAAAACCAGCTTCTCGCCGTCGGCCTTGCGGAACACACCACAGTCGAACTCACGACCCACGATGCACTCCTCCACCAGCACAGCCTTATCCTCGGTGAAAGCCTCACGGATGGCGGGCAGGAGCTGGTCGGGACTTTTCACTTTGGTGGTAGCCACACTGCTACCTCCTGCGGCAGGTTTCACAAATACCGGATACTCAAGGCGAGCGACAAGATCCTTCATTCCTAATTCTTCATTCTTCATTTCCTCGTACAGAAGTACCGAGTTGGCCACCTTGACGATGCCAAAGCTTTTCACTACGGGGTTACAATAGCCTTTGTGGAAGGTGAGACTCGAGGTGTAAAATCCACAAGTGGTGTATTTTATGCCCAACATGTCGAAATAGCCCTGCAACACACCGTTCTCTCCGGGATTGCCATGAATGATAATGAAGGCCAGGTCAAAATGGATTGTTTGATTGCCTGATTGCGTAATTGCTTGAATAGTGAAGTTTCCACGGTCGACGGGACGGTGCTCCTCGCCGTCGAGCCAATACCACCCGTCACGGTCGATAACAATCTTATATACATTATATTTATTATGGTCCAACTGACCATACACCTGGTTCCCACTGGCGATGCTGATATCATGCTCGCCGCTGAAACCTCCCATAACAAGTGCTATGTTCTTTTTCATTGACTATCTAAACTTTACTCGAATAACGCACCAAATACCTATTTATTGCCTATCATCTCCTGCTGTGGTAGGAGTTGGTTAGGAGTTGATAAGGAATTGATTGGGACATGATACATGGATTATAGTTGTCAATATATTGATTTTGTTTATGTTAACCAGCAATATACAGAGCATTTTTTGACAAAAAAGTTCAACTTTTTTGTCAATTTTTTTCACGCTCCTGTTGCAGTGGATTTTGTATCCTTTGGCTCGCGGACAAACACCTCATAGAAAGGTGGTGGTTATCCGATAACCTAGTGCAGGGGGATATGGCAGTTGCGACGAGCTTTCTTGGCGTTGAAGTGTGCCTGTTCGCGGATGGCCGGAATCATAGTAACACGCTGGAAACGGTCCCAGACAACGTCTACTGCTAGTGTGGAGGGATGCACCATGTCGCTATCAAAGAATCGATAGTCGCGCAATTCGTCGACAACAAGCTCATAGGCAGGAAAATAGACAACAGCGACCTTTTCGAGAGCAGCTATTTTGGCACCCTTATTCTTGCTCTCTATAGGCGGCAAGTTATGATCCACAAGCTCATCGACGGCCAACAGGAGGGTGCTCTTGCTGAGCTGGTTCCCATGTAGCCCGTCGCCAATATGTCGGATGGGAGAAACCGTGAAAAGAATGTGTAGCGAGGGGTAATAGGTATGGAGCTCGTCAAGAAGCGGACGCCAAAGAGAGACGATATCGTCCACCGACATACGTCGTCGTACGAAGTAATTCTGTGGCAATTTGTGACAGTTGGCCACGGTCTCGCCATCTGCGGAGACAAGGCCATAGACCCATGCCGACCCAAAAGTAATCATCAGCAGGTCAGCCTCCTTAAGGGCTATATGGGCCTGATGGATACGGTTATTACAGGCCTCAAGGCACTCCTCGGGAGTTTCACGCGAAAAGCTGCCATGGTGATGCCACGAGTGCCACAATCCCTCATGCTTCACCAAATCCTCCATACCTATCTCGCTGTCGTACATGATGCGGCGCAGCGCCGAAGCCACAGAAGCAGGGTTATAGAGCGTGCCAAAGGGGTTCTGTTCAATATGGAAACCGCTGTTGCGCAGTCGCTCTCCTATCTCGTCAGAGAAGCAAGAGCCCATGCTGACAATGCCTGTAGCAAAGTCAATACTGAACGGCAGTGGCGGTATCCCCACCCTAGTATATAGCTCAATTTCTCGCATATCCTTATCTCTGTCCCTTTATCTCCCGATTACCTTTTCAACTCTTCAATACCGGCTGCACCCCGGTTACACCCCGTAGTGTTTCCAATTCAGGCATGATATCATGCACAGCTACACGGAGGTTCGAACCATTCATTGTCAACGCCATATCGCGACTGCGGTCGGTCACAACAACCTGTAGCGGCACCTCGCCACGATGCTTGTGGGCCAACTTGGTGAGGCGTTTACAGAAATCCTCGTCCACATCTGCCAGATTCACTGTGAGGTTAAGTTTGGCGGTGAATTTGTCCATCACCTTGCCCAACAGCGACATGGAGAGTATCTTCATGCGCGTGAATGTACGGTCAGCGCCAGTCTTTTTATCCTTATAGGAACTAGTGCGCACCAAAGCGCGGCAAAAGATGAAAGTATCGTCAGTAAAGAAGTTCTTGAAAGAGGTATATTCATCGTCATAGAGGCGAAGCTCATAAGAGCCTGAGTAATCGTCGAGCACCATGGAACCGTAGGGGTTTCCCTTGGCAGAGACGCCTCCCTTGCAGCCCGACACCATGCCGCCGAAGCGCACTTCGTGTCCGGCAAACTGTTCGAGAGCAGATAGTTGCTCAACGCCGACATTGGTAAAAAGCTTCATCTCGTACTTGAAGTCGTCGAGAGGGTGTCCCGAGAGATAAGTGGAAATCACCTCTTTCTCGGCACGGCAACGCTCGAGGGTGGTCCACTCGGGACAGCTAGGGATGGGTGGATGATCCTCCTCAGCGAGTTCCTCGCTCATGCTGAAGATAGACATCTGGTTGCTCGCGGCACTGTCTTGACGGCGAATGGCCCAGCGCACCAGCTGGTCGAGATAGGTGGGAGTGGTCTCCAACTGATTCTCTTTGTAGAAGTACTGAGCTCGGTGCATGGTGCCAATGCCATCGAAGGCGCCAGCCTTGACGAGCACTTCCATATTCTTCTTGTTGATGGCATGCATGTCAACACGCTTGAGAAAGTCGAATATGTCGGAATAAGGACCGTTCTTCTCGCGCTCGGCAATAATGACACTGCTGGCCGCCTCGCCCATTCCGCTGATGGCCTGGAGGCCGAAGCGTATCTTGCCGTCACGGTCGACGGAGAAGTCCATGTCGGAATAGTTGACACTAGGAGCAGCCACCTCAACGCCCTGCTTTTTGCAGTCGTCCATGAGCTCACGCACACGCCCAATGTCGGTTTGGGCAGAGGTCATCACAGCGGCCATATATTCGGCAGGGTAGTGTGCCTTGAGGTAGGCCGTCTGATAGGCTACCCACGAATAACAGGCGGCATGGCTCTTGTTGAAGGCATAGGAGGCAAACTTCTTCCATTCCTCCCATATCTTGGAGAGCACCTCCTTGGGGTGGCCGTTCTTCTCGCCACCCTCATAAAAGAGCACCTCCAGCTCGTTCATCTTGTCTATCTGCTTCTTGCCCATGGCCTTTCGAAGGGTATCACTTTGGCCGCGGGTGAAACCCGCCAACAGACGGCTCAGCAACATGACCTGCTCTTGGTAGACGGTGATTCCGTAAGTGTCCTTTAAATATTTCTCCATCACAGGCAAGTCGTAGCTAATGGGCTTGCGTCCCTGCTTGCGGTCGATGAACTCGGGGATATTGTCCATGGGACCCGGGCGGTAGAGGGCGTTCATGGCGATGAGGTCGTCGATGACATGCGGCTGCAATTCACGCAGGTATTTCTGCATACCCGCCGACTCAAACTGGAACACCCCGACAGTGTTGCCATCGCAGAAGAGCTTGTAGGTGAGTTCGTCATCAAGCGGCAGGTGATCCACATCAACCTCCTCGCCCCTGCCCTTGCGCACCATGTTCACACAGTTCTTGATGATAGTGAGGTTCTTGAGCCCCAAAAAGTCCATCTTAATCAATCCCACATTTTCCACCACATGACCGTCATACTGAGTCACCAGGACATCCTCACCGCTCTCTTTGTCGTTGACGACACACACGGGCGCTACATTGGTGATGTCCTGCGAGCCTATGATGACGCCACAGGCATGGATGCCTATCTGGCGGTTTGTATCCTCGAGCTCCTCGGCATAGGTGAGCATGCGCCGCAGGTCGTCGGGGCCATTCTCCATTATATTTTTCAATTCAGGAACATACTTGTAGCAGTTCCTGAGGTTCACCTTGGGAACTTTGCCCTTTTCGTCCTTGACGTTGTCGGGGAAGCCTCGGTCGGGGATATACCCCTTGAGCTGGTTGACTGTATTGAGGGGAATCTTCTCCACACGACCCACATCAGCAATGGAACTCTTGGTGGCCATGGTGCCATAGGTGATGATATGTGCCACACGCTCTTTGCCGTATTTGTGTGTCACCCAGTCGAGCACCTTGCCACGGCCGGCATCGTCGAAGTCGACATCGATATCAGGCAGCGAGATACGGTCGGGGTTGAGGAAACGCTCAAACAGGAGATCATAGCGCAGCGGGTCGAGGTCAGTAATCCAGAGGCAATAGGCCACCACGCTTCCTGCCGCCGAGCCGCGGCCGGGGCCTACGCTGACCCCTAGTTCCTCGCGTGCTGCACGAATATAGTCGCTGACAATTAGGAAGTAGCCCGGGAAACCCATCGTTTTGATGGTGTGCAACTCGAAAATAATCCGCTCGCGCACCTCCTCTGAGAGGTCCTCGCCGTACCGTTTCCTCGCGCCGTTCCACACCAAATGTTCCAAATAGTCGGCTTCAAACTTGATACGGTACAACTTGTCGTAGCCGCCCAGTTTCTTAATTTTATTCTCACCATCCGCTCTACTCATCACCTCCTCCCCCCTCTCGTTGCGGGTGAACTCGTTGAAAAGGTCCTCCTCGGTGAAGCGTGCCCGCCAGTCCTCCTCCTTGCCGAAACTCTCAGGTATGGGGAATACTGGCATCAAAGGATCGCTATCGATGCTGTAGGACTCCACCTTTGCGGCCACTTCCATGGTGTTTTCCAGCGCTTCGGGCAGGTCGGCAAAGACAGCCACCATCTCCTCGGGGCTCTTCAACCATTCCTGTTTGGTATAGTGCAGACGGTTGGGGTCGTCATAGTCTTTCTGTGTAGCCAGACAGATGAGGTGGTCATGAGCGTCGCCGTGTTCCTCCTCAACGAAGTGAGTGTCGTTGGTAGCCACCAACTTGATATTGTGCTTCCTAGCTAGCCGGATGAGCTCAGGCTCCACCTTCATCTGCCAACGGTAGGTCTCAGTGTTGGCGTTGGGCTTATCGGTTTTGTGGCGCATCAGCTCGATGTAGTAGTCGTCGCCAAAGCGCTCTTTAAACCACAGCACCTGCCGCTCGGCCTCCTCGATCTTACCGGCCATAATGAGCTGCGGAATCTCTCCGCCCAAACAGGCCGAGCAGACAATAAGGCCCTCGCGGTACTTCTCCAGTACGTCGTGGTCGATACGCGGACGGTCGTAGAAGCCATCGGTATAAGCTATCGAGGCCAGTTTGCAGAGCGAGTGGTAGCCTTTGAGGTTCTTGGCCAACAGAATGAGATGGTATCCCGAGCGGTCCACAATACGGTCGCGCCCGTTCTCAGGATTCAGTTCCTTGTAGTTCTTGTCCTTGTCATAGAGGGTACGACGGGCACAATAAGCCTCGGTACCCACGATGGGTTTGAACTCTGGTTCACCCTCTGCACGACTCTTATTCTCCTTGGCTACGGTATCAAGAAAATCCTTGATGCCGAACATGTTGCCATGATCCGTCAAGGCCATGGCATACATGCCGTTCTTCTTGGCCTTCTTCACAAGATCAGGAATCTTCGACATACCGTCGAGCATCGAGTAGTGCGAGTGAACGTGCAGATGTGTGAACTGGGGCATGGCAATTAGGCTTTCAGCTTTTTGTAATGGATACGGTGAGGCGTGTCGTCACCCAGCCGCTTCTTGCGGTTCTCCTCGTATTCGGTATAGCCACCCTCGAAGAAGTAGACCTGCGAGTCGCCCTCGAAGGCGAGGATATGGGTGCAGATGCGGTCGAGGAACCAACGGTCGTGGCTGATGACCACGGCACAGCCGGCGAAGTTCTCCAAGCCCTCCTCCAAGGCACGCATGGTGTTGACGTCGATGTCGTTGGTGGGCTCGTCAAGCAGCAGCACGTTGGCTTCGCTCTTGAGCGTCAACGCCAGGTGCAGACGGTTGCGCTCACCGCCGCTGAGCACCCCCACCTTCTTGCTTTGGTCGGTGCCGCTGAAGTTAAACCTTGAAATGTAGGCGTGTGAATTGATGAGACGTCCACCCACCTGCAGGTTCTCGTTGCCGCCAGATATCATCTCGTAGACGCTCTTCTCAGGGTCTATCTCGGCATGCTGCTGGTCGATATAGCCAATCTTGACGGTCTCGCCTACCTCGAAGGTGCCGGTGTCGGGTTTCTCCAAGCCCATGATGAGGCGGAACAGCGTGGTTTTGCCGCAGCCGTTGGGACCAATGATGCCCACTATGCCGGCGGGCGGCAGGCTGAAGGTGAGGTTTTCATAGAGAAGCTTGTCGCCGTAGGCCTTGCTTACACCGTTCACCTCTAATACTTTATTACCCAGTCTTGGGCCATTAGGAATAAAAATCTCGAGGTTCTGTTCCTTCTCTTTTACGTCCTCGTTGAGGAGGCGGTCGTAGGCGGCCAGACGGGCTTTGCCCTTGGCGTGACGCGCCTTGGGAGCCATACGCACCCACTCCAACTCGCGCTGCAGCGTCTTGCGGCGCTTGCTTTCCTGCTTCTCCTCCATGGCCAGACGGGCGGTCTTCTGCTCGAGCCAGGAGCTGTAGTTGCCCTTCCAGGGGATGCCCTCTCCCCTATCCAGCTCGAGAATCCAGCCCGCCACATGGTCGAGGAAGTAGCGGTCGTGGGTGACGGCGATGACGGTACCCTTGTACTGCTGCAGGTGCTGCTCGAGCCAGTCGATGCTCTCGGCGTCGAGGTGGTTGGTGGGCTCGTCGAGGAGCAGGATGTCGGGTTCCTGCAGGAGCAGTCGGCAGAGTGCCACGCGGCGGCGTTCGCCGCCGCTGAGATTCTTCACCAGTTGGTCCTCGTCGGGGCAACGGAGAGCGTCCATCGCGCGCTCGAGCTTGGTGTCGAGGTTCCAGGCGTCGTGAGCCTCCAGCAGCTCGGTGAGCTCGCCCTGACGGGCAATGAGTTTGTCGAAGTCGGCATCGGGCTCGGCGAAGGCGTTGTTCACCTCGTCATACTCCTTCAGCAGGTCGACGACCTCCTGCACGGCCTCCTGCACCACCTCCTTGACGGTCTTGCTGTCGTCGAGCTTGGGCTCCTGCTCGAGGTAGCCGACGCTGTAACCTGGCGAGAAGACCACTTCGCCCTGATAGTCCTTGTCGACACCGGCGATAATCTTCATCAGGCTCGACTTACCCGAGCCGTTCAAACCGATAATGCCAATTTTCGCTCCGTAGAAGAAGCTGAGGTATATGTCTTTCAATATTTGGCGGCTGGGCGGAATCAGCTTGCCCACGCCCACCATCGAGAAGATAATCTTTTTGTCGTCTGCCATGATGTAATTGTTACTTTTCTTATCAACTTATTATTACAACGCAGGATGTGTGATTTTATTGTATCATCCGCCGCTACACAGAATCTAAAGAGATTGTCTTTTTAACAAGCTATCAGTTTAACCAACAGCATCACAATAGGTATCGTGATAAGCACTATCCCTATGATATCAATGATGGCTCCAGACTTAATCATCTTAGGAAGCGGTATATAACCTGACGCATAAACTATTGCGTTGGGTGGCGTCGAGACAGGCATCATAAATCCTAACGAGGACGACAGGGCGATGCCGATAGCCACAGGTATTGGGCTGAAACCTAACGAGAGGGCGGTGCCAATGGCAATAGGTGCCAGCAGGTTGGTCGCTGCCGTATGCGAAGTAAGTTCGGAGAGCAACAGCGCCGCCACGCAGAACAGACCCACAAAGAACCACTCCGATGGTTGTCCGCCCAAGACGGTCTTGAGTCCAGCGCCAATCCATTCGCTCAAGCCGGTGGAGTACATCAAACTTCCCATCGCCAAACCACCACCGAAGAGCAGCAATGTGCCCCATTCTATACCTTCCACACCATCTTTCCAACTCAAGGTCTTCTCCCCGTTCTTCTTATTCCCGGGCAGGAAGAAGAGTAGCAAACCACCTATCATTGCCACCAGCTCCTCCGGAAAAAAGTTACCGTAGGTCTTCACCACGTCTGACTCCTCACCATAGATAATACTTAACACGCCGGGGGTCACCCAAAGCACCACAGCCAACAAAAAGGCAATGAGGGTGTTCTTCTGTGCCCGCGTCCATGGTCCCAACTCCTTGGCATGTTGCTGGATAAAGGCCGTCGCACCGTCGATATGCTTAACGTCAGCGGGAAACAACTTCCACAGCACCACATACGCCACGGCGAAATAAGCCACCATAGCCACAAAGCCCCATACCATCCACTCAAAAAAGGTAACAGGCGAAGCCTGTGGCGCCATCTCCTCCAAAAAGCCTATCATGATGATATTCGGCGGCGTTCCAATAGGCGTCAATACACCGCCAATAGAACACGCATAGGCGGTCATCAGCATGAGTCCCGTGGCGAACTTGTAGTTACTCAGGTCGATAGTCTTGCCATTGGCAGCCATCATCTCCTTGATAGCCGTCAACAGTCCCAAGGCAATAGGGAACATCATCGCTGCCGTGGCAGTGTTACTTATCCATCCCGAGCAGAACATACAGGCGAGTCCCATCGCAAGGAAGATACGCCGAGGCGAATCGCCCACCCATCGCATGGACATGACGCCGTAGGCTATACGCTTGTCTAGCCCGTTAACCATCATTCCTTTGGCTATCAAAAAACCTCCCATGAAGAGGAATATCATAGGATTGGCGAAGGAGGCAAAAGCCGTCTTCATCGGTGCCACATCCAGCAGCACACACAGCACCGGTCCAAGAAGTGAGGTAACGGGGATGGGCACCGGCTCGGTAATCCACCAAATAGCCACCAATGTCATGATGGCCAACAGCCTTTGTTGCGTGGCATCCAAGCCCGCTATCGGCAGCAACCAAACCGCCAATGCGCACAATGGACCTAGGATAGCACCTACGACATGGCGCTTTCGCTCAAAAGAAGAATTACTGTTCATCGTGATACCAGTTTCAATTACACAAGCTAACTAATATAGTTATATAATCTTAAAACGTCATCTCTTGAAAAAAATTGCCCCCCGACCATTTTTGGGATAATAAAAAAGTCCCTTGGGCGTTATTTTTTTGTTATGAAACATACCATCCTCATTCTCGCCGCCATCCTCATGTGCGGCAGTGCCTTCGGGCAGGAGAACCAGCGCCTGAGACTGGAAAAACATCTGTATACCCTTGCCGACGACAGTCTACAGGGGCGCAGGGCCGGCACCATCTATGCCGAGAAAGCCGCCAAGTACATCACCGGACAATGGGATGGAATGGGCATTAAAGGCCAATGGAAAACGCTGCCATTCACCGCAATGGAGAGAGACGGCTACTACGACTACTACTTCGTTATCGAAGGCAACGACCCTGCGCTGAAGAACGAATACATCGTTATCGGCGCCCACTATGACCACGTGGGCGTGAAGCGCGGTCAAATATACAACGGGGCCGATGACAACGCCTCAGGCTCCTCGTGCCTCATCGAGGTAGCCCGTCAGCTGTTGGCAAAGAAGAGCCAGCTGAAGCGCAGCGTCATCATCTGCGCCTACGACGCCGAGGAGATGGGACTCTACGGCTCCAAGGCCCATGTCAATTACCTCAAGAATAGCAATCTGATAGACAAGGTTAAGCTGATGATGAGCGTCGACATGGTAGGCTGGTACTCCGCCAACGGAAGCCTCGAGCTGGACGGTGTGGGAACCCTGGTTGACGGTGAAGCGATGGTCGACCCGGCCGCCTTGGGAGTCGACATCAAAATCAGCACCAAGAAATACGAAACCTCCGTGTTTACCGCCACCGACACAGAACCTTACGCCAAAGAGGGCATCCCTACCCTGGCGGTCACCACAGGCCTCAAATCGCCCTATCACAAGCCTGGGGATGACGCCAACCTGATTGACTACGAAGGCCTTGACCGCATCACCGACTACATCACCGCCCTCACCATTGCCACTGCCAATCGGCAAGGTACCCTGGCTTCTGGCAGAGTGGCCACAAAGCACCAGAACACACCGAAACCCTTCAACTTCGGCCTCTATGCCGGCCTCGCCAACAGCAGAATCACCTTTCCCAAAGCCACCTTTGACGGCAAGAGCGCCACGGGCTTCCAAGGCGGTGTGATGCTGCAATACAACTTCAAGGACTTTTTCGGCATCAGGGTCGATGTAGCCTACAACTACTCCCATTGCCCCTATCCTGACGAGGCCGACCCCTTTGGTAAAGGCTACGGCATTGAGCAACACTCCCTTCTGGTCCCCGTAATGTTCCAGCTGCACTCCAAAGATCCCAGTGCTGGCGCATATTTCAATATGGGCGGTTTCTACGGCCGTGTTCTCGACGGCAGATTCTACGAGAAGGGCGGCGGACCCGCCTACGACGCACAGGAAAACCAGTGGGGTCTGGTCTGGGGATTCGGTTTCCGCATCGCCTACAACTGGATGCTCGACTTCTCCTACTACTACCAATTCAACAATCTCTTCGACACCTCCAACGGGTTGCCCAAAGCCAGGAAGACTTTCTTCACCTTCTCTCTGGGCTATATCTTCTAAAAGACGAAGCTGGCCGCCCATCGGGCGGCCAGCTTCGTCTTTTATTCTACAAACTTAATGTCCTTGACGTTAAGCTGTATATCGGTACGGCCTCGCCAGTAGTTCTCCTCTAGCTGATAGCAGAGGTCGAAACGCTCGTTGCGCATACGGGAAAGATTGGTTCCCTGCTGGAAAGCTATGGCAGGATAGGGTGCCGCACGCTCAGTGAGGGGGATGGCATTGAATTTTAGATGGTTGGTGCCGACAATGCGGGCATTGCCAGTATCTACCAGCTCGCGGGTGACGAAGACGGGCACATTGTTGTCAGGCCCGAAGGGAGCGAACTGCTTGAGGATGCGGAGGAACTTGGGGGTGATTTGCGAGAAGCCTATCTCGGCATCGATCTCTATCTCGGGGATAGCCTCTTCGGCACCCATACCCTCGCGGACCAACTGCTCGAAACGGTCGACAAATGCACGCATATTCTCCTGGCGGAGCGACACACCGGCAGCGCACTTGTGGCCACCGAAATGCTCAAGCAGGTCGGCACATTTCTCAAGGGCCTCGTGGACATCGAACTCTCCCGCCGAGCGGGCAGAGCCGGTGATAAGGTCATCGCTGCCACGGGTAAAGACAATGGTAGGCTTATAGTAGGCTTCGACAATACGGCTGGCCACAATGCCCACCACACCGCGGTGCCAATGCTCGTCGAAGAGCACCAGCGACTGACGGCCACGATAGAAGGGGTCCCGATCGATACGGCGTTTGGCCTCCTCGGTGGCGGCAGTGTCGAGCTCCTTGCGCTCCATATTGTACTGGTTGATATCCTCTGCCAGACGGCGTGCAATGGTGGGGTCGTCGGTAAGCATGAGGCGCACCGAGTCGAAGGCCGAGCGGATGCGGCCGGCGGCATTGATACGGGGGCCTACAAGAAACACCAGGTCGGTGATGGTCAGCTCTTTCTCAAAGTATCCCGTCTTGGGCTTTTCAGACGAGTCCGACGGGTCTGGCGTGTCGGCTTTTCTCCTGTCGACATGGCCGTATTTGAGAATGGCCTCGATACCGGCACGGGGCTTGGTGTTGAGCACGCGCAGCCCGAAGAAGGCCAGCACGCGGTTCTCCCCCATAATGGGCACGATGTCGCTGGCAATGGAGACGGCTACCAAATCGAGATACTTCAGCAACTTGAGCTTCAATTCCTCCTGCCGTTGACGGCGGTGGGAGTCGAGCTGCTCGGGCAGGTCGCAGAGACGTACACCCATGTGCTTCTCGAGGTGGGCCTCGACTATCTTGAAGCCGATGCCACAACCGGAAAGTTCCTTGTAGGGATAGGGGCAGTCCACTTGCTTGGGGTCAAGCACGGCCACCGCTTTGGGCACCTCGTCGCCGGGCAGGTGATGGTCGCCGATGATGAAATCTATACCGTTCTGCTTGGCATAGTCCACCTGCTCCATAGCCTTGATGCCACAGTCGAGGGCGATAATGAGTTTCACTCCCGTCTCGCGTGCATAGTCCACTCCCTGCTGCGAGATACCATACCCCTCACGCTCCCGGTCTGGGATGTAAAAATCTATATTGTAATCCAACTCCTTGAGATAGGAGTAGACCAGTGCCACCGCCGACGTGCCGTCGACGTCGTAGTCACCATAGACCATGATACGTTCTTGTCGCTTGATTGCTTCATCTATGCGTACTACAGCCTCTTTCATGCCTTTCATCAGGAACGGGTCATGAATCTGATCCAGTCCCGGTCGGAAAAAGCGTCGTGCCTCTTCAAAGGTGGTAACACCCCGCTCTACCAGCAGAGTGGCGATAATTTTGTCAACGCCCAACGATGCCGCAAGTTTCTCAACAGTCTCTAAATCATAGTCTTCTCTAATAATCCAACGTTTTTCTTTCATGTTTTTCTGGGTGTAAAAATACAACTTTTTTTTCATTCCGCAAAAAAAAATATCAACTATAATATTTTTTCCCCTTTGACGTTATTATATTATTTGACTGGCGCAAGATCGCTTTAACACATTAACGCATTGAGAATCGCGGCACTTGTCTCCGGGGGCGTCGACAGCTCCGTGGTGGTACACCTGCTCAAGGAGCAGGGCATCACGCCCGACATCTTCTATATCCGCATCGGGATGGAAGACGAGGAGGGCTATATTGACTGTCCCGCCGAGGAGGACATCGAAATCACCCAGTGGATTGCCAGGAAATATGGCTGCCGTTTCGAGGAGGTGAACCTCCACAAGGAGTACTGGGACAATGTGGTCTCCTATACTATCGAAAGTGTACGTAAAGGACTGACACCCAATCCCGATGTGATGTGCAACAAACTCATCAAGTTCGGTGCCTTCGAAGAGCGTCGTGGTCACGAATTCGACCGCATCGCCACGGGACACTACGCCCGTACTGCCGATGTCGGCGGTACGGCATTCTTGGCTACCGCCAAAGACCCCATCAAGGACCAGACCGACTTCCTTTCACAACTGGAATACAGACAGATAGAGAAGCTTATGTTCCCTATCGGGCACCTGATGAAGAGCGAGGTACGCGAGATTGCGCACGCCGCCCACCTGCCCAGTGCCGACCGCAAAGACTCACAAGGCATCTGCTTCTTGGGGAAGATTAATTACAACGACTTCATCAAGCGCTACTTGGGCGAAAAAGAAGGGAAAATTGTGGAGCTGGAGACCGGCAAGGTATTGGGCACCCACCGAGGCTATTGGTTCCACACAATCGGTCAACGCAAGGGCCTCTTCCTCAGTGGCGGCCCGTGGTTCGTGGTGAGGAAGGATATTGAGGAGAACGTGCTGTATGTCAGCCAAGGCTACGACCCCGATGCCGCCCACGGCAAGGAAATCACGTTGATGGGCTTCCGTCTGCTGAGTGGCTTCTGGCCGAATCCGGAATCTCCGGATTGTCAGGAACGGGAAATCAAGTTCAAAATCCGCCACACCCCCGAATTCCACCAGGGTCACCTGAGCCGCCTACCCGACGGACTGGTGCGACTCCAGAGCGACGACCCCATCCAAGGCATCGCTGCCGGCCAGTATGCTACCATTTATGACAAGGATGCCCATCTGGTGGTGGCCAGCGGAATGATTGTGTAAGAAGGAGATAAGGAGACAGGAGATAAGGAGATAAGACAAATGCAGTTATTCTATTGTAAAGACATATCAGCTACTGGCTTCTGCACCCTCGATGCCGAAGAGAGTCGCCATGCCGTGCGTGTTTTGCGTCTGCGCGAGGGTGACGAAATCAACGTCACCGACGGCCGTGGCAACCTCTACCGTTGCCGTATTGTCGTCGCCGACGACCGCGCCTGCACGGTGGAAGCGGTAGAGCAAGATTTTTCAATTCTCAATTCTCAATTTTCAATTCACCTGGCCGTCGCCCCCACCAAGAACCCCTCGCGGATGGAGTGGCTCGTGGAAAAAGCCGTGGAGATTGGTGTCGGCGAGATCACCCTCCTCAACTG